>Ga0256844_10000686_pt1 | contig 12958 bp, 13 predicted proteins | sample MusselsmetaG_FD_189100 | JGI IMG/M metagenome (GOLD analysis project Ga0256844, IMG submission 189100) | Mussel associated microbial communities from hydrothermal vent at the East Pacific Rise, Pacific Ocean - Mussels | ecosystem: Host-associated > Mollusca > Shell > Unclassified ... | reverse complement strand
TGATAATCTTTTAAAGTCTTCACAAAATGAATTGTTTAATTATCATTTTGATAATATGCAAAATTCCACTAAAATATCTTCTATTGGTCAAGGTATTGCAGGATCTTTAGCTTTCATTTTTGATCAATATTCTGCAATATCTAAAGAAGAATATGTTAATAAAGTTTCAAGATTAGCACCTCCAGAAGCTATTGAGTATTTAGAAAAAAAATATGTTGAAATAGAATATTTGTTTGGTGCAAATATTAAAATTAGAGAAAGAGATATTTATGCTATTGAAGGAATTATTTTAGATAAGGAAGATGGTGATTATTTAGAAGAATTTGGAAAAATGATAAATCGTTTATATCCAAAATCTCCAATAGGTGATTACTATATTGGTAAATATTATGAAACAGGAAAAGATTATAAGCGAGCATTAAAATATTACAAAAATGGATTTGCAAAAATCTCTGTTGATGACCCTAATAAAGAAGGTTATTATCAAAATGTAGAACGAGTACTTTCACTAAGAAAGAGAAGGGAAGTAGATAAAGAAATTATTGAAGAAGAAACACCTTTAGAAGAAAATAACAAATAAAAACAAAAATTATAATATTAATAATATGAAAAAACATTTTTTAAGTGCTATTTTATTTTTTACAATCATAATGATTTCTGCACAAGTGTATGAATTTGAAAATGTAATAGATATTGAAGCATCATCAGTTAAAAGTCAAGGAAGAACAGGGACATGTTGGAGTTTTTCAACATCTTCATTTATAGAAAGTGAAGTTTTTATGAAAACAGGAAAGAATATAGATTTGTCTGAAATGTACACCGTTAGAAATATTTATGATGATAAAGCATGGAATTATGTAATGCGTCAAGGAAAATCTCAATTTAGTGAAGGTGGTTTGGCTCATGATGTTATTAATTCTATTAGAAAAAATGGTATTGTTCCTGAAACTGTTTTTAGTGGAATTAAACTAAATGGGAAAACTTATAATCATGGTAATATAATACCTGCTTTAAAAATTGTATTAGACGATTATATTAAAAATGATAAAGATTCTAAACATCCAAATTGGAAAAAACATGTTGAAAAAATATTAGATAACGAAATAGGTAAGAAGCTAAGTAAATTCACATATGAAGGAATTGAATATACTCCAAAATCTTTTGCAGAAAGTTTAAAATTAAATGCCGATGAGTATGTTACAATAACATCATTTAATCATATTCCTTTTTACACCAATTTTATTCTAAGTATACCTGATAATTTCTCGAATGGTGAAATGTTAAATGTACCATTAAACACCTTAGTTGAAACCGTTAATTATATTTTGAAAAACGGCTATACTATTGCGTTAGATGTTGATGTTTCTGAAGAAACATTCTCTGCTAAATATGGTATTGCTGTTTTACCAAAAAAAGATAAAAATAATAGTCTTTCAAAAACAGAAATAGTTAATGAAATTGAAGTTACACAAGCTTTCCGTCAAAAAGAATTTGAAAATTTCGATACAACAGATGATCATTTAATGCATATTGTTGGAATAGTTAAAGATCAAAAAGGTAATAGATATTTTAAAGTTAAAAATTCTTGGGGAGCTAACAGTGATAGAATTGGTAATAATGGTTATGTTTATATGAGTGTTCCTTATTTTAAAATGAAAGCAATTTCTATTTTAGTTAATAAAAATGCATTACCTAAAAATATTCAAAAGAAAATTAAAAAATAGTTATCTTGAAACATTAACTAGTCCTTTTATAGATTAAACTAATTAATCATTAAGTATAAAAAAACCATCTAAAAATACTTTTAGATGGTTTTTTTATTAGTTATATTAAAATATTAGTAAACATTTTGTTTACCAAATTTAACACATAATAAGTAATAGAACATAGCTCTATATTTATTTCTATTAGATTTTCCCATTTGTTCACAAACTTCTTTAATAGCTTCATCTAATTTAGGCCCATCAGACAAACCTAATTTTTTCATTAAATAGTTTTTCTTAACAGTTTCTAATTCTTTTGGTTGTCCACACGCTACTGAAGCAGCATCTTTATTATAAATAGATGGTCCACAACCAATAGTTACTTTAGTTAATAAATCCATATCAGCTTTAACGCCAGCTTTACTTTGTAATTCTTTTGCGTATAATGCGATTAAATCATCTCTTTTGCTCATAATTTTTTTCTTTTTAAAGTGTTAATAATGTGATTGTTATTTTAATAATTCAAATATAGTAAATTTTAAGAATAAATAGAATATAAATATTAACAAATTGTCAACTCTTATATATATTTAAAATATTCTTTTAGAATAATATCATTAGTTTCTTTTGGAGTAAATATTTCTAATAATTTTGCTTTAGTACTTTTATTGAAAAAGTTGTTTAATTTTAAATTTAATTCTTTTAAATTAGTAACTTTATTGTATTTCAGACCATGCATGTCACAAAGATTTTTAGCATTTAAATTGTGTGAAGTTTCAAATAAATTTAAGGCGTTAGTTGTTTGTGGACCTGGAATAAATCTAAAAATACCTCCTCCATTATTATTTATAATAATAATTCTTAAATTAGAGTTTAAATAATTATTCCAGAATGCATTACTATCGTAATAAAAACTAATATCACCTGTTATAAAAAGAGTTTTTCTATTTGTTATAAAAGACGCACCAATAGCAGTTGATGTACTTCCGTCAATACCACTAGTTCCTCTATTACAAAAAACTTGTAAGTTAGTTTTTAAATTAAATAATTGACTATATCTTATAATAGAACTATTAGCCAATTGTAAATTATAATTATTTGGAATTGATTCTAAAACTGTTTCTATTACTTTTAAGTCAGAAAATAATGTATTGTTTAAAAACTTTTTATGTTTTATTTCTATTTTTTCGTAAAGTGATAAAAATGTATTTTGGTAAGGGCTTTTATTGTTTTTTGTTAAAAAGAAAAACTGACTAAAAAATAATTCAGGGGAAACTTTAAAATGATGTGATAAGCAATTATATGTGTCTAGTGCATTTTTTTTATCAATATGCCAATGATTTTTTGGTTGATATTTTCTTAAGTATTGTTTAATCTTTTTTGAAACAATCATGCCTCCAAAAGTTAATAAAATATCAGGTTTTAAATTTTCTTTATCTATTTTAGATAAAGGAGCTATTAACTTATCAATACCACTGATGATTTTTTTGTGATAAATATTAGAAGTTGTTTCAGTTAATACCAAAACACTTTCGTCTTTTAAAAGATGATTGATTTGTGTTTGAATTAATTCTGAAGGATAATTGACTCCAATAAGAACTATTTTCTTTTTTGAAGTATTCCATTTTTTAGCAAAAGTATCTAAGTCATCTACATTTAATGGTTCTTCGTCTAATAAACTTGTCTTCTCCTTTTGCTCTATTTTAGGAAACTTAATTGATTTTGATGTTGTTTCGTATAAAGGTTCGTCAAAAGGAATATTAATATGTACAGGACCTTTTAAATCAATAGCTTTTTTTAAAGTTTTATTAACTAAATTAAAGTTTTGTAATGAAAATTCATTATTTTTTTCTTCAATTAAATTAGCCGACATTAATATATGATTTTTAAATACATTTCTTTGGTTAATAGTTTGACCATCACCAATACTTAATAAATGTTTAGGTCTATCTGCAGACAAAATAATTAATGGAATATTACTATAATATGCTTCAGCTATAGCTGGATAATAATTTAATAACGCAGATCCAGAAGTGCAAACCAATGCAACAGGTTTTTGTGTTTGTTGGGCAACTCCTAAAGCAAAAAAAGCAGCTGAACGTTCATCAACAACACTTAAAGCATTAATATTTTTATTATTATGAAATCCTATTATTAATGGTGCATTTCTAGAGCCTGGAGAAATTATTACAGTTTCTATTTTATTAATTTCGCAAGCATTTACGATAAGTTGAGCTAAAGATAATTTAGGATAAATCATTTAATATCTATTTCATTAAGTATAAAACAAAATTACAATGATTTTTTTTAAATCTTCAAATTAATAGATTACTTTTAACCATTATAAATAAGAAAGCTAAATGTTAAAAAATATTATTAATTATTTATCTAGTATTGATCCTGTTTTAGCTGCGCTTTATGCTACGTTATTTACATGGTTTATTACAGCATTAGGAGCTTCATTAGTTTTCTTTTTCAAAAAAATGAATCGTGCATTTTTTGATGGAATGTTAGGGTTTACAGGTGGAGTTATGATTGCTGCAAGTTTTTGGAGTTTATTAGCTCCAGCAATAGAAATGACTGATGGCGAAGGCTTTTATAAAGTATTTCCTTCTGCAATTGGTTTTTTCTTTGGAGCTTTATTTTTATTTGGTTTAGATAAAGTGTTGCCTCATATCCATATCAATTTTAAAGAAACAGAAGGTATTAAAACACCATGGCATAAATCTATTTTATTAGTCTTAGCTATTACTTTGCATAATATACCTGAAGGTTTAGCAATTGGTGTTTTATTTGGTGGTGTAGCAGCAGGTTTTGATGGAGCTACAATTGGTGGAGCTGTTGCATTAGCTATAGGTATTGGCTTACAGAATTTTCCTGAAGGATTTGCTGTATCAATGCCATTGAGAAGGCAAGGATTAAGTAGAGCTAAAAGTTTTTGGTATGGACAATTATCTGCTACAGTAGAACCAATTGCTGCTGTAATTGGAGCTTATGCTGTAATGACTTTTAAACCTATTTTGCCGTACGCTTTAGCTTTTGCTGCTGGAGCCATGATTTTTGTTGTAGTAGAGGAAGTAATTCCCGAAACTCAACAAGATAAATATACAGACATTGCAACTATGGGATTTATTATAGGTTTTATAGTTATGATGACAATGGATGTTGGACTTGGTTAAACCTTATTTCAAAGCACTTTTCATAACTTGTGCTTTGGCTACTGTTTCTAGATATTCTTTTTCAGGATTACTATCTTTTGTTATTCCTCCACCAACATAAATATAAATTGAGTTATTATTAACTTGCATACATCTTAAATTAACAAATAACGATGTGTGAGTTTCTTTATATTGGTAAGCATGATTTTCAATATTTCGTCTGTTGGTTTTTTGTTGACGATTATCTTTTTCAAAATTTAATTCACCCAAAAATCCTGTGTAAAACTCTCTATTATAATTTTCGTTTTTTAAAATAAATTTTTTCGCTTTTTCTTTTGGTAAACCACATACGGCTGGTGTAGGATGAAGAGCTTTTATTAGTTCTTTAATTTGAGACAAAGAAGTTAATCTTCCAGATATTATAGCGTGTAAATGAAGTAAGTTACCTGCTTTAACAGTTGTAACATCACTAATATTACATTTAATATTCATTTTTGATAATTCTTCAATTATAAAATCTGAAACAAATTTATGTTCTTGAATTTCTTTTTTATCCCAGCTAACATTAATATCATTATTATAGCCTTGAGTTCCTGCAAGAGCCATAGTTTTAAAATTGTTATTTTTAGTTTGTAGCAATGTCTCTGGAGTTGCTCCAAGCCATGTTCCAATTTCAGGGTGATGCCACAGATAAACAAAAGCTGTATTATAACTATTTAATAAATTTTTATAAGTATCAATTAAACTAATATTTGTTAAATGAACCTCTTCTTTTCTAGATAAAACAATTTTTGGAGTATTATTGGTGTTAATAAATTGAATTCCTTTTTCCACCAATTTAATATGCTTTTTCTTGTAAGGATTATCAATATTTAAATTTGGAATTTCATTGTTTATTTCTTCAACATTGAAAATATTTTTAGAATTAGTTGACTTTTCTAAAGGAAAAATAATTGTATTATTATCATTATCAAATGGAGCAAAAACAAAACCTTTTTGGTTGTAGTTCTCTAAATAATAAACATTATTATTATTTTGAATAATTTGATGAACCTTATTATCAAAAGGTTTTCTATAAAAGACAAATGGTGTTTTTTGTTTTAATGCACTGTTTAAATTAAGTAAAACATTATTCAAGGTTATCTTCGTTGTTATTTAAAAGTACAATATTTGTTAGTTTACATAATGAAATTAAATTACCTTCTTCATCTTCAATTTTAATTTCCCATAAGTGTAAAGTTTTACCTTGATTAATCATTTTAGCAGTTGCTTTAACAATTCCATCACGTTTACTTTTTAAATGGTTTGCAGTTATTTCAATACCTCTTATTTCGTGTTCACCATTATCAATAAATAAATGAGATGCAGCACCTCCAAGAGTTTCAGCTAATGCTACAGAAGCACCTCCATGTAATAGTCCATTTGGTTGTAAAACTTTTTCTGTAACAGGCATTGTAGCTACTAAATAATCAACACCAACTTCGGTATAAACAATCCCTAATGTCTCCATTAATGTACCTTTAGATGACATGTTTAGTAAATGTAAAATTCTTTTTTCAGGCATGATTATTTATTAATTATTAGTTATAAAGAGCAAAGATACATAATTAGTTTTATTTATAAAATATAATGTTAATTTTGTAGTCTATAATTTAAATTAAATAAATGTATAAATTTAGAGTAATATTAGATACAAAAGAAGATGTAATTAGAGAAATTGCAATATTAAAAGATTTTACTTTAGATGATTTGCATCAAACAATTATAAATGCATTTGGTTTTGATGGAATGGAAATGGCATCATTTTATCATACTGATCAAGAATGGAATCAAGGTGAAGAAATCCCATTATTTAATATGAGTGATCAAGTAGGAGGGTTATCACAAATGAGTGATTATAAAATAGATATGGTTTTTAATAATACTAATAAAAACCTTATTTATGTTTATGATTTTTTAAATTTATGGACATTTTTTGTTGAATTTGTATCCGAATTTAATGAAATTGAAGATAAGTCAGTTCCATTACTGCTTTTTTCATTAGGTGAATTACCTAAAGAAGCACCAAAAAAAGAATTTGATTTACCAGAAGAAGATGAAGAAGATGATAATTATAATGATTTAGGATATGATGATCCTAGTTTTTATTATTAATATAATTATTTTCTACGTTTTTTCTTTCTAGAGTTTTTGTGTTTTTTATTTGAATTTGGAAATTCTGATGGTAGACTTAAGTGTTTATGACGTTTATTTTTAGGGAGAATACTTTTAAAATCAGATTTATTATCTTGTTTTTTAGTTGGAAGTAAACGTTCAATTAAATCTATTCTATTTACTTTAGAAAGAGATTTCCTAATCCAGCTCTGATTGTCTTTTTTATACCAAAAGAAAAACCTGTGCTGATCTTCACGTTCTTGTTTGGATCTAGGAGTGTAAGTTTTCTTTAAAGTATATGGATGATATCCACTATAATAAATAACTGTAGCCACAGTCATTGGAGTTGGTGTAAAACCTTGAACTTGTTCTAACTGAAAGCCCATGTCTTTAGTTTCTGCAGCTAGATTTGCCATATCTTCTAATTCACTTGCAGGATGACTTGAGATAAAATAAGGTATAAGTTGTAATTTTAGGTTTAATTTTTTATTTATTTGATCAAATCGTTTTTTAAACTTATGAAAATAGATAAATGATGGTTTTCTCATTTGTTTTAAAACCTTATCACTTGTATGCTCTGGCGCAACTTTTAATCGTCCAGAAACATGTTTGGTCATGACTTCTTTAGTGTATTCGTCTAGTTCTTTAGGGTTAGCATTTTTATTAAATTCTGGAACTAACATATCATACCTAATTCCACTACCAATAAACGATTTTTTTATTTTAGGATGTTTATCAACAGCTTGATATAATTCTGTTAATGGTTTATGAGAAGTATCTAGATTACTACAAATTACAGGACTTATACAACTTGGAGCTATACATTTATCACATATAGATTGTATTTTGCCTTTCATTTTGTACATATTTGCAGAAGGTCCGCCAATATCAGATAAATAACCTTTAAAATCTGGCATTTGAGCAACTTGATCAACTTCTTTTAGAATTGATTCTTTAGATCTACTAGCAATAAATTTTCCTTGGTGGGCAGATATAGTACAGAAACTACAACCTCCAAAACATCCTCTATGAATATTGATAGAGAATTTAATCATTTCAAAAGCAGGTATTGGACCTCTTTTGTTGTATTTTGGATGAGGTAATCTTGTAAAAGGCAAATCAAAAGATGCATCAATTTCCTTTTCGGTCATAGTTGAATAAGGAGGATTAATAACTAGGGTTTTATCACCTACATTTTGTATAATTCTACCTCCAAAAACTTTATTAGATTCAATTTCAATAATTTTAAAGTTAGAAGCAAATTTCTTTTTATCTTTTAGACAAGTTTCATGAGAATGGATTGAAATATCATTCCAATTTTTATTTTTTTGTAAATTTTCTGATTTATTTTTTAGGTAAGCAGTTTGTTTTATAGTTTTTAATGAAGAAAACGGAACACCTTTTTGAAGTAAATTAACAATTTCTCTTAATGGTTGTTCTCCCATACCATAAACTAACAAATCTGCATTTGATTCAGAAAGAATATTAGATTTTAATTTATCGCTCCAATAATCATAATGTGTAACTCTTCTAAGAGAAGCTTCAATACCACCAATTACTACTGGTGTATTAGGAAATTTTTCTTTAAGAATTTTAGAATAAACACTTGTTGCATAATCTGGTCTAAAACCTTTATCTCCATTAGGAGTATATGCATCTTTATCACGTTTCCATTTATTAGCAGTATAATTAGAAACCATTGAGTCCATTTCTCCTGCAGTTACAGCAAAAAATAATTTTGGTTTACCTAGTTTAGTAAAATCTTGTAAATTGTCATTAACACTTGGTTGAGGAACAATTGCAATTCTTAAACCATAACTTTCTAAAATTCTACCGACAACTGCAGGTCCAAAAGAAGGGTGATCTACATAAGCATCTCCGCTAAAAAGAATTACATCTAATTCTTCCCAACCTCTAAGTTTAACCTCTTTATTTGTGGTAGGTAACCAACTAGATAATCTCAATTCTTTTTGCATTATATAAATTGGTTTTGCTATTTAATAGCAATAAAAATTTTATTTTATTTTAATGGTAATTGGTTCAATTTTATTTAACCTACTTCCAGAACTAGAAACAACTTTAATATCATAAATTTTTATACGTTGGTTTCTTCTAACTTTTTCAAGAGCTTTTTTAGCTCTTTTGTTTAATTTATTACCTTTAATTGATATTGTTGGAGTTCCATCAATTTTAATCGAAAAACTTACAGCTTTATAACTTTTATTTGAGTCGTAATGTATGGCTCCAATTATTGCATTTTTTATGGTGCTTTTAGACATTTTTAAATACCCAAATTTACCTTTTATTGTTCCTTCTAATTGAACTTTAGTTTCATCAAAAGCTAATACTGGTTTAGATGTAGGTTTGGGTGTAGTTTTAATTTTAGGTTTTGGTGTTGGAGTAGAAGTTTCGGTTATTTCTACTGGGTTTTCTGGATCAGATCCTTCGTATCTATACTTTCTAATGACTGAATAACTACTATTAAATCTTATTTGTACAGGTTCACCTTCTTCTAAAACTGTAAATACACCAGCTAACGGATGTTCTCCAATCTCATTAGCCATAAAATTTAATTTAATTTCACCTTCTCTAATATATTTTTTATCTACTTTAGTACCATTAACGATAACATTTTCTGGTGTTACAGAAGTGTCATATCTTCCAAGAAGTATTTTACCTTTTACAACTTCGCCTTCTAGATAAGCATTTTTATTTAGTTCAACAATACCAATAAAATTACGCATTGCCATTTCTCTTTCAAACTCACCACTAATCATTGATAGTAATAATTCAGATTCAATTAATTTTAAATCTGTTTGCATTTGAGTAATATTTGTAATGGAAGTAATTGCAGGAAAACCTTTAAATTTAAGATTTAACCAAGGAATTACTTCATCATTTTTACCTTTAATGTCTTCAGTTCTAAATCTAGCATTAACTATAGATGATATAGAAGCAAATCCTCTTCCCAAAGCAGAAGCTATTTCTGTTTTAAATCTATTAACTTTATCTAAAAATTCTTGTCCTCTAGTTGAAGGTTCATTACCATCAAAGAATAGATTGTCTAAGAATTCACTACTACTTAATTTTTCATAATCTGTTCTATCTTCTCCATGTTTAAAGTGAGCATCATAAATTTCATCTTTTACATCTTCTAAATAGTTATAAAAATCACTTGTTATTATTGACACTCGCTCAGAACGTTCTTTTACATGTTTATATTTTTTTGGGTATTTAGTAACTTCAACATCTAATACTTGTTTGTGTGTTTCGTTTCTAGTTGTTAGTACTACATTGGATTCTTCTAATTTTTCATTCATGAATCCAAAAGCAGAAATAACTTTTTTATCTTGACAGGAAGTTAGAAACAATACAATTGATAATAAAAATAATATTCGTAATTTCATAATTAAAAACGTTGGTAGATGATTTTGCTAATGTAATATATTTTTAGGAATTTTTTTATTTAAAAACCTGTTTTGCATTTTTCCAATAAGTAAGAAGTTTTTCTAATTGTAAATCTGCTATTTCAAAGCCTTCATTTTTGGCTTGTATTTCAATATGTTGAAAACGTTTAATAAATTTTTTATTAGTTAATTCTAAAGCATTTTCTGGATTTATTTTATTAAAGCGAGCATAATTAATAAGTGCAAATAATATGTCACCAAACTCAGCCTCCATTTTAGTTTGATTTTTTACTGCTTTTTCATTTTCAAATTCTAAAATTTCTTCTTGAATTTTTTCTAGTACTTGCTGTGTGTTTTCCCATTCAAAACCAACAGATGCAACTTTATCTTGAAGTCTTGTAGCTTTGACTAATGCAGGTAATGATTTTGGAACTCCTTCTAATACAGATTTTTTACCTTTGCCTTCTTTAAGTTTAAGTTTTTCCCAATTTCGTTTAACATCATCTTCATTTACAACTTTTACATTACTATAAATATGAGGATGACGATACACTAATTTATCAGAAATTTCATTACAAACATCTGCAATATCAAAAGTATTACTTTCTGAGCCAATTTTAGAATAGAAAACAATATGTAACAATACATCTCCCAATTCTTTTTTAATTTCCTCTAAATCATTATCTAGAATTGCATCACCAAGTTCGTAGGTTTCTTCAATAGTAAGATGCCTAAGAGATTTAAATGTTTGTTTTTTATCCCAAGGACAACCAGAACGTAAGTCATCCATTATATCTAATAGTCTTGAAAATGCCTCTAATTTTTGCTCTTTGGTATGCATATTATAATGAAATTATAAATAACAAATTCCAAAAATATTATTTTGGAATTTGTATTTAATTATTTTAGATAAAGAGGTTTATTCTTCCTCTTCTGTTTTTTCTTTTTTATCTAAAGTTGAAAAATCAAATTTAGCATCAACAAGTAAATTATACCATTGTATTATTTTTTTGATATTTGAAGGATAAACACGATCAACATCATAATCTGGTAAAATTTCACCAAAGAAATTTGTTAATACATTTTTGCTTTCTTTATGATTAATAGTTTTTTTACCATCTTCTTTATCAAAAATAGATTTAAAAACATTTCTTAAAGGAACCTCTTCTTCGTAAGTATAAATAGCAATATCATTTAAGCTACTTACATTTTGAATGTTATTAATTGGAATTTTTTTATTTTCAATAATATCTTCAACTAATAAACCTGCTTTAGTTTGATTACTTATTTTAAAAATACCTGGTTTTCCTGATACTACTATTAATTTCTCTAACGTCATTTTTATTATTGTTAAGTTATTTTTTCTTTGGGAATTTCATTCTATAATCAACATCTACTTTTCCTTTTGAGATGTTCTCTATTTTCTTTTTTATTAATCTTTTTTTAAGTGAAGATAATCTATCAGTAAATAAGATACCTTCAATATGATCGTATTCATGTTGAACAACACGAGCGGCTAAACCAGTTAAAACTTCGGTTTTAAATTCAAAGTTTTCGTCATAATATTCAATTGTGATAGTGTCTTTTCTAAAAACATCTTCTCTAATATTAGGGATACTTAAACAGCCTTCATTAAAAGCCCATTCTTCACCTTCTTCTTTGGTTATTTTGGCATTTATAAAGACACGATCAAAATTACTTAAGTAATTACGTTCTTCATCACTTAATTCTTCATCTTCAGCAAATGGAGATGCATCAATAACAAATAAACGGATAGGTTTGTTTACTTGTGGAGCTGCTAGTCCAACACCATAAGCTTTTGTCATAGTTTCTTGCATGTCTGTGATAAGTTTATCCAATTGAGGGTAATCTTTATCAATTTCTTTACATATTTTTCTTAAAACTGGATCTCCAGTTGCAACTACAGGTAATATCATCTGTTTTAGTTCTTTTAGTCAATAATAATTTATCTATTTAAAATGACTATTTTTTCTATTCTCTATCTACTCAAATAAGTTTGTAGGATAATTGTTGCGCTAATTTCATCTAATAAAGCTTTATCTCTACGTTTTTTTTTTGAAAAACCACTATCAATCATGGTTTGAAAAGCCATTTTTGAAGTAAATCTTTCATCAATTCTTTCTATTGGAATAGTTGGATAAACAGTTTTTAATTTTTCAATAAACGGAATAATTAAAGCTTCACTTTCTGATGCTGAATAATCCATTTGTTTAGGTTCTCCGACTAAAAAACGCTCTACTTTTTCTGTTTTTAAATAACCTTCCATAAATGTAAAGAAATCTTTTGTTTTTACAGTAGTTAGACCAGACGCAATAATTTGTAATTCATCAGTTACTGCAATACCTGTTCTTTTTTTTCCGTAATCAATTGCAAGAATTCTCGCCATACCATTAATAGAATTTCGGCAAAAGTACTATTTTTATTGAAGATTCCTATTTATATTTAAAAATCAGCTTAGTAAAATTACCTTTTTACATCAAATTCTGTTATTTTTGTTTTTTTTAATTATTGAAGA
>Ga0256844_10000685_pt1 | contig 12960 bp, 14 predicted proteins | sample MusselsmetaG_FD_189100 | JGI IMG/M metagenome (GOLD analysis project Ga0256844, IMG submission 189100) | Mussel associated microbial communities from hydrothermal vent at the East Pacific Rise, Pacific Ocean - Mussels | ecosystem: Host-associated > Mollusca > Shell > Unclassified ... | reverse complement strand
TACAAGGTATTATAATATGAGGAATTCCTTCATTAACTCGTACAATTCCACATTGATTTTTATCAGAAACCAAAACCTTATTATTGTAATAATTTTTTCTAATATCAGTATATACAAAAGGTAATGTTATTTTTCCATCAATAGTTATACAGCCATGTTTTCCTTTTTTATTAATAGCCAAATAAGAACCATCAGATAATTCTGCCGTATTTATTTTTTCATATTCAATCGGTATAATCTCTTTTTCATCAGCATCTATAACTCCCATTCGTTCATTTTTTTTAACGATAAACAAATCATCTCTAGCTACAATTTTCTTGTACCAATGCTTAAAAAATAGTTTATTCTTTAGATTAACCACATTAAATACATCTCCTATTCTTACCAAAAACAGATTAGATGATGATAAATGCAAAATAGATTCGTACTCGCAAGGAATAAGTAATTTATTCAATAACACATTATAAATTCCTTCTTTAGCATTAGGGAAATCATTTATACTTACACGATAATATCCATCAAGTTCCCCAATTTTATAAAGGTTTGCCCATTTAAAATCCAATTTACCGTCATCGGTATTATAAATAGCATATCGATTTTTATCGTTTTTTACTCCAAAAAAATGATCCTTAAGATTGAAAATTTTAGCATAACTAATTGGTAATATCCAGCTCTCCGTTTTAAGATTAAAAAGTCCATATAGATTATTTAATCGTAAAATTAATTTATCCTTACTATTGTTTCTATAAGAATCATATTTAAAAATATTAGGAAGTAATACTTTGTTATTTTTTAACACGCCATATAAATATGTATTGGGCTTATAATATAAACTATATGTATTATCTAACTTTTTAGTTGAATATTTTTTATTGTTAATATATATAAAATCTCTTGTTCCATAATAGGAGTCATCTACTTCAACATCGATTACTTCTATAGGTACTTCTATAAGAACTTCTTCTACTTGTTCTTTAACTTTCTCTTTCTTTGTTTTATCTTTTTTCGTTTGTGAGTTAATACTTATCGAAAAAAAAACGAATATTAGGACTAAAATGTAGTTAGTTTTTTTCATTTTTATCATAGCTTATTATATGTTTAAACAGAAAACAAAAGTTTATTCTCCAAATACTTCAACCATCATACAACGTACAGATCCACCACCATTATCTTCAATAGTTTTCACATCACTTTTAATGATTGTTCCATGTTTTTTTATTATTGCAATTTGGGCTTTACTTAAGCTTTTATAAGCCCTTGCACTCATTACAATATAATCTTTATTTCCTTTTCCTTTTAATTGTAAAATATTTCCAGCAAAATTTGCAACTTGCTCTTCATCTATATTAATGATTTCTTTTCCTGAATCTTGCAATACTTTTGCTAGATGATTTCGTTGTTTTTTATCCGTAATTGTTTTAAGACAAACTACCGCAAAATCCTTACCAATACTCAACATTACATTAGTATGATAAATACTTCGTCGTTTTCCATCAACAATTTGATTGGCTCTAAATACTACAGGAGTAAACTCTAAATCTTCACAAAATTCTATAAATAATTCTTCGGTAGATCTTGGTGATAATGAGCAATAAGCAATTCTATTATCTCTATCAAGAATCATACTTCCTGTACCCTCTAAATAAATTTGATCTTCTTCTGCCTCGGTATAATCTATTACGTTTGTAATTTTAAAACCTTCCTTTTCTACAAGCTCTAAAACATCAATTCTACGCTCTAACTGTCTATTTTTAGCAAACATAGGATACATACAAACGGTACCGTTTTTATGAAAAGAAATCCAATTATTAGGAAAAATAGCATCAGGTTTTTCTGGCTTTTTTTTATCTTCGATAACTAAAACCTTAATACCCACTTTTTCTAATTTTTCAACCAAAGTAGTAAACTCTTTTAAAGCACGTTCTTGTATCGTTTTAGGAAGTAATTTCGTTTTTTTCTGATAATGATTATTCACAGCCGTTTCTTCATTTCTACTAAACGCAGCTGGCTTAACCATAACTATTGTATTTGTTGACATATATTTCTTACTTTGATTATTTCTTATTTTATTAAACTACAAACAAACTTTCTTTATTGTACCTGTAATAGCTTCTAATATTTCAAAAGCGGTCTCTGCCATTTTATTTCCTTTTAAATCCAATAACGGATTTACTTCAACAAACTCAACACAAACTACTTTTTCTGTTTCTATAAATTGATTTATGATTTCGATAATCTCAAATTGATCAAATCCTTTCGGAACAGGTGTTCCTGTACCATAAGAGATTAAATCACAATCCATACTATCTACATCAAAAGAAATATAAATTACATCACAATCAGACAAGCGATCTATCGCTTCTTCAACACAAGTTTTTAAACCTCTATATCTAATTTCGGCTACTTTATAATTTTTAATTTCTAATTTTTCAATTTGTTTATCTTCTGGTTCTTCGGTATCTCTAACTCCAAAATACACCAAATTTTCGGGTAATAATTTTACACCTGGAATCGATATATTCTTCATTCTCTCCCATAATTCTGCTGTTCCTCTAGAAACATCGTTAATTTCGAAATCTAAATTATCATCAGCCAAAGCTGCTGCCAATGGCATTCCATGAATATTTCCCGATGGTGAACTATAAGGTGAATGAATATCTGCATGAGCATCAATCCAAACTACTCCTACATTTTTGGTAGGATATGCTGCTTTCACACCACTTATTGTACCCAATGCAGACGAATGATCGCCCGATATTACAATCGGAAAATGTTTTTCTTGCAAATTTACCTTTACATGATTTGCCAATCGTTGACATTGATGTAAAACACTACCAATTCGCTTTGCAAAAGAATTATTCACCTTGTTGTAAACAGATTCATTCTCCGTTTTCACATCCTCAAATTCAAACTCACTAAAGAATGTGTTTTTTTGATTAATTGCTGCAATTTCGATAGCATCGACTCCCATATCCGAACCTCTTGTTCCTGCACCAACATCAGATCTATGCTTAATAATTTTTATTGATTTCATTGTTTTTTTCTAAATAAAAATGTCATTTAAACGTTGTTTAAATGACATTTTTTAATTATTAGTAATTTTATCTTTTGTCGACTTTTACAAAATCTCTTTTGTTTTCACCAACATATAATTGACGAGGCCTTCCAATTGGTTCTGCATTTAAACGCATTTCTCTCCATTGTGCAATCCAACCTGGCAAACGACCTATTGCAAACATAACGGTAAACATTTCTGTAGGAATTCCAAGAGCTCTATAAATAATACCTGAATAGAAATCTACATTTGGAAATAATTTTCTGTCTACAAAATAAGGATCATTTAAAGCTACTTCTTCTAAATGTTTTGCTACTTTTAATGCAGGATCAGAGACGTTTAAATCTTTTAAAACTGCATCTGCACTTTTCTTAATAATTAAAGCTCGTGGATCAAAGTTTTTATAAACTCTATGCCCAAATCCCATTAAACGGAAAGGATCATTTTTATCTTTTGCTTTATTTATAAATTTCTCAACATCACCACCATCTTCAATAATTTTTTCCAACATTTCTATAACTGCTTGGTTTGCGCCACCGTGTAATGGTCCCCAAAGTGCAGATACACCTGCCGAAATTGAAGCAAATAATCCTGCATGAGATGAACCTACAATACGAACAGTAGAAGTTGAACAATTTTGCTCATGATCTATATGTAATATTAATAAATTATCTAATGCTTCTGCAACTATTTCATTCGTTTTATATCGCTCATTTCTATTGGTAAACATCATTTGTAAGATGTTCTCTATATAGTTAAAATCATCATGAGGATAATTCATTGGTTTCCCTAAATTCTTACTATGTGCCCAAGCGGCAATTGTTGGTATTTTTGCCATTGTTTTACAAATAGCGTTATACATTTCTTCTTCATCATTAACATCAACCGAACGAGGATTGAACGCAGTTAAAGCACCTGTTAGAGATGATAAAATTCCCATTGGATGTGCGTTTTTTGGAAAACCATCCAATATATCTTTCATCTCTTCATTTAGCATCGTATGGGATTTGATTGTATCTTCAAATCGTTGTAATTCTTTTTTTGTAGGTAATTCTCCAAAAATTACTAAATATGACACCTCTAAAAAATTAGCTTTCTCAGCTAAATCTTCCAATGCATATCCTCTATAACGTAAAACACCCTTTTCACCATCTAAAAAAGTAATCGCACTTTTACAAGATCCTGTGTTTTTGAATCCTGGATCTAACGTAATAATTCCTCCTGTTGAACCTCTTAACTTTTTAACATCAATGGCTATTTCATTCTCTGTTCCTATTTCAACGGGAAACTCATAACGTTTACCTTGAAATTCAAATATTCCTATTTCTGACATAATAATATATTTAATCTGTTATTTTTAATCGATACGTAAAGCTACAAATGCATTAATTACAAAATTGTGACAAATATCATTTGCTTTTTAAAACACCACTGTAAGTAACATTAGTTACTCAAATAGCCTGTAAGATTCACTTATTCTTTTACTCTACGAAATTACAATATATTCAAGTAAAATAAAAATTAAATATTTGAATTTATAATAAAATAAAAAAGGTTGTCTAAAAAGCATATAAATATCTTTTTTGACAACCTTTAAAATTAAGAATTAGTTAACTAGTTCTTGTTGTTTTCTGCTATAGCTTAATATTAAATGCTTTTTCATTTGGATAAAATGCCATATCCCCAAGCTCTTCTTCAATTCTTAAAAGCTGATTGTATTTTGCAATACGATCGGTTCTTGAAGCTGATCCTGTTTTAATTTGCCCTGTATTTAACGCAACAGCTAAGTCGGCAATAGTTGTATCTTCTGTTTCCCCAGATCGATGAGAAATAACACTGGTAAACCCTGCGTTTTTAGCCATATTTACAGCAGCTATCGTTTCGGTTAGTGTCCCAATTTGATTTAATTTTATTAAAATTGAATTTGCAGAACTTTCATTAATTCCACGTTGTAATAATTCTACATTAGTAACAAATAAATCATCACCAACAATTTGAACTTTATCACCAATCTTATTATTTAAATAATTCCAGCCTTTCCAATCATTTTCATCCATACCATCTTCTATAGAAATAATCGGATATTTTTTTGATAACTCTGCTAAATAATCTGCTTGTTCTTCAGATGTTCTTATGGCAGCATCTTTACCTTCAAACTTAGTATAATCATATTTTCCATCAACATAAAACTCAGAAGCAGCACAATCTAAAGCCAACATAATTTCACTTCCTGCCTTATAACCTGCATTTTTAATTGCTTTTAAAACAGTATCCAAAGCATCTTCTGTTCCTGCAAAAGTTGGAGCAAATCCACCTTCATCACCAACTGCAGTGCTTAAACCTCTATCTTTTAAAATCACTTTTAAATTATGGAATATTTCAGATCCCATTTTTAAAGCTTCAGTGAAATTTTTAGCACCAACTGGCATCACCATAAATTCTTGAAATGCGATTGGAGCATCAGAATGTGAACCTCCATTTACAATATTCATCATTGGAACTGGCAGTGTATTCGCACTAACTCCACCAATATACCTATACAAAGGCATATTCATTTCATTTGCTGCTGCCTTAGCTACTGCAAGAGAAACACCTAAAATGGCATTCGCACCAAACTTTGCTTTATTTGGTGTACCATCTAAATCAATCATTAATTGATCTATCATATTTTGTTCAAAAACAGAATAACCAACTAATTCATCTGCAATAATATCATTAACATTTTTTACTGCTTTAAAAACAGCTTTTCCCATATAATCCTTTCCTCCATCTCTTAATTCTACTGCCTCATGTTCACCAGTTGAAGCTCCAGAAGGCACTGCTGCTCTTCCTAATACTCCGTTTTCTGTAATTACATCTACTTCAACAGTTGGGTTTCCTCTTGAATCAAAAATTTGTCTTGCGTGTACATTTATTATTATACTCATTTTTTTCTATTTATTGTCGATTAAAGTATCAACGGTTTTACTTTTTCTTAAAATTATTTACTCTTTTCTATGTTTGCAATAAACTCATCAAATAAATAAGCTGAATCGTGTGGTCCAGGACTAGCTTCTGGATGATACTGAACAGAGAAACAATTTTTATTTTTCATTCGCATTCCAGCCAAAGTATCATCATTTAAATGCACATGAGTAATTTCTAATTCCTCATGCTGCTCAACTTCTTTTTTATCTACAACAAAACCATGATTTTGTGAAGTAACTTCAGCTTTGCCTGTTTGCAAATTCATAACCGGATGATTTATTCCTCTATGACCGTTATGCATTTTATAGGTTTTCACTCCATTTGCCAATGCAATAATTTGATGTCCTAAACAAATTCCAAATAATGGTAAATCTCTTTTGATAATTTCTTTGGCTAAATTTTGTGCATCAATAAGTGGCTCTGGATCACCTGGTCCATTCGATAAAAAATAGCCATCTGCATTAAATTTCTCAATTTCTTTAAAAGTAGTATTATATGGAAATACTTTTATATAACAATCTCGCTTAGATAAATTTCTTAGTATATTCTTTTTAATACCTATATCTAATGCTGCTATCTTATATTTTGCATCTTCATTCCCTATAAAATACGGTTCTTTTGTAGATACCTTTGATGCCAATTCTAAACCAATCATTGTTGGCATAGTAGCTAATTGAGTCTTTAACTTTTCGAGGTCTAAATCAGTAGAAATAACTGCATTCATTGCTCCTTTATTTCTAACATATTTTACAAGTGCTCTAGTGTCAACTTCACTAATAGCTACTATTTTTTGTTTTATGAAATATTCTAATAAAGAGCTATCTGAATCAGTTCTGGAATAATTAAAACTAAAATTACGACAAATTAATCCTGATATCTTTACAGATTTTGATTCCTGTTCGTTATCATTAACACCATAATTACCAATGTGAGCATTGGTAGTAAGCATAATTTGACCATAATAAGAAGGATCTGTAAAAATCTCTTGATAGCCTGTCATCCCAGTATTAAAACATACTTCACCAAAAACAGTCCCATCGATTCCTATAGATTTCCCTTCAAAAATTGTCCCATCTTCTAATAAAACAATTGCTTTTTTCTGATTTTGAACATTCATAAGTAAGTCATTCAAATTAGTTTTTATAAAATTCAAAGATAAAAAAAAAGATAAACTATAAAATAGTTTATCTTTTTTTATTATCTATAGCTTATTAACATGCTATTCTTCTTCGTTTGAAGTAGTATTAGAAACTGGAGCAGTTTTTACTTTACTTCCACCTCTACGTCTTGTTTTCTTTTTCTTCTTACTGTTAGGGTTGTAAACTTCGTTGTAATCAACTAATTCTACCATTGCCATTTCTGCATTATCTCCTAAACGATTCCCCAATTTGATAATTCTAATATATCCTCCAGGTCTATCGGCAACTTTTACAGCTACATCTCTAAAAAGTTCTGTTACGATTTCTTTCCTTTTTAAGTATTTAAACACAATACGTCTATTATGAGTAGTATCTGTCTTAGATTTTGTGATTAAAGGTTCTATATATTGACGAATTGCTTTCGCTTTTGCCAAAGTAGTATTAATACGTTTGTGTTCAATAATAGAACAAGCCATATTAGATAACATTGCTTTTCTATGCGCTGTCTTTCTACTTAAATGATTAAATTTCTTTCCGTGTCTCATTTTCTTATATTCTTTGGTTCTTGGTCGTAATTACTTCCAAAAATATCTTATTTATTCTTTATCTAATTTGTACTTACTTAAATCCATCCCAAAGTTTAAACCTTTGACATTTACCAATTCATCTAATTCGGTTAATGATTTTTTTCCAAAATTACGGAATTTCATTAAGTCATTTTTATTAAATGAAACTAAGTCACCTAATGTATCAACTTCCGCAGCTTTTAAACAGTTTAAAGCTCTTACTGATAAATCTAAATCGATCAATCTAGTTTTAAGCAATTGTCTCATATGAAGTGATTCTTCATCATAAGTTTCTGTTTGTGCAATCTCATCTGCTTCAAGAGTAATTCTTTCATCAGAGAAAAGCATAAAGTGGTGAATTAAAATCTTAGCTGCTTCTGTTAAAGCATCTTGAGGATTTATTGATCCATCAGTTTCAATATCAAAAACTAATTTTTCATAATCTGTTTTTTGCTCTACACGAAAGTTTTCAACCGCATATTTCACATTTTTTATTGGCGTATAAATTGAGTCAATAAAAATAGTACCTAATGCAGCAGATACTTTTTTGTTTTCTTCTGCTAAAACAAAACCTCTTCCCTTTTCTATTGTTACTTCAAAATCTAAATTAACAGATTTTTCCATATTACAAATTACCAATTCTGGATTCAAGATTTGAAAACCAGAGATGAAATTTTGAAAATCTCCTGCAGTTAATTGCTCTTGATTTTTAATAGAGATAGAAACAGTTTCATTCTCGGTATCATCTATTTGACGTTTTAAACGAATCTGTTTTAAATTTAAAATAAATTCAGTTACATCTTCAACAACACCATCCATAGATGTGAACTCATGTTCAACACCTTCTATTCTTAACGAAGTAATTGCAAAACCTTCCAAAGAAGATAACAATACTCTACGTAATGCATTACCAACGGTTAAACCGAAGCCAGGTTCTAAAGGTTTAAATTCGAATCTACCAGAAAAATCTGTAGAATCAATTAATATAACTTTATCTGGTTTTTGAAAATTTAATATTGCCATAAGTATACTAATATATTTATATTATTTAGAGTACAACTCTACAATAAATTGTTCGTTAATATTTTCAGGTATCTGAATTCTTTCTGGAACTTTTACAAAAGATCCAGTCATTGTATCAGCATTAAAGTTTAACCATTCATAAACTGTACTATTTAAAGCCAATGAATCTTGAATAGCTACTAAAGATTTTGATTTTTCTCTTACACCAATTACATCACCTTCTTTTAAAGAGTATGAAGGAATATTTACTATTTCTCCATTTACAGTAATGTGTCTATGTGATACAAATTGTCTTGCTCCATTTCTAGATGGAGAGATTCCCATTCTATAAACAACGTTATCTAAACGAGATTCACATAATTGGAGTAAAATTTCACCAGTAATTCCTGATGCAGAAGAAGCTTTTTTAAATAAATTACGAAATTGTCTTTCCAAAATTCCATAAGTATATTTAGCTTTTTGCTTTTCTTTTAATTGCATAGCGTATTCAGATTGTTTTCCTCTACGTCTATTATTTCCGTGTTGTCCTGGAGGATAATTTCTTTTTTCAAAGTTTTTATCTGCTCCAAATATTGCTTCGCCAAATTTACGAGCAATCTTAGTTTTTGGTCCTGTATATCTTGCCATTTTGTTTTTGTTATAAAGGGATTATGAATTAAGGCTAACTATCCTTCGAAAATCTTAAGTTCCTTTAAATTATTAAAATTAATTATTATACTCTTCTTCTTTTTGCTGGACGACATCCATTATGTGGTATCGCAGTTACATCGATAATTTCGGTAACTTCAATTCCGCTATTATGTAAAGTTCTTATAGCAGATTCTCTACCATTTCCTGGTCCTTTAACATATACTTTTACTTTACGTAAACCTGCTTCATGTGCAACTTTAGCACAATCTTCAGCAGCTGTTTGAGCAGCATAAGGCGTGTTCTTTTTAGAACCTCTAAACCCTTGCTTACCAGCAGATGACCAAGCGATTACATCTCCTCTTTTATTAGTTAAAGAAATAATAATATTATTAAATGAAGCATGAATATGAGCTTCACCAATAGCTTCAACGATAACTTTACGTTTTTTTGTTTTATTAACTTTCGCCATAATTATTTATTATTTAGTTGCTTTCTTTTTGTTAGCAACTGTTTTTCTTTTTCCTTTTCTCGTTCTAGAGTTGTTTTTTGTTCTTTGTCCTCTTAAAGGTAATCCAACACGATGGCGAATTCCTCTATAACATCCAATATCCATAAGACGTTTGATGTTTAATTGAGTTTCTGATCTCAATTCACCTTCAATGGTAAATTTACCAACTTGCTCACGAATGTTTGCAATTTGATCATCAGTCCAATCTTGAACTTTGATACTTTCATCTACTTTTGCATTTGCTAAAACCTCTTTAGCTCTGCTTCTTCCAACACCAAATATATAAGTTAATGAGATAACTCCTCTTTTATTCTTTGGTATATCGATTCCTGCTATTCTTGCCATAATTTAACCTTGTCTTTGTTTAAATCTAGGATTTTTTTTATTAATTACGTATAATCTTCCTTTTCTACGCACGATCTTACAATCTGCGCTTCTTTTTTTTAGGGATGTTCTTACTTTCATTTTATTCTATTTATTATTAGAGCTACCTCTTTTTAAAATAATAAGTTTGCAAAACTACAAAAAAATTATTTAATACTCTTAGTTTTATGATTAATATCTATATGTTATTCTTGCAATAGATAAATCGTATGGACTCATCTCTAATTTAACTTTATCTCCTGGTAATAATTTAATGTAAAACTTTCTCATCTTTCCAGAAATATGCGCTGTAACAACATGTCCATTCTCTAAATCTACTCTAAACATTGCATTTGATAATGCTTGAGTAATTACTCCGTCTTGTTCTATTGCAGGTTGTTTAGCCATAATTTAAGATATTGATTTTCTTTTATTTCCTTTTTTCATTAATCCATCATAATGACGATTTAATAAATGAGAATTAATTTGTTGTAAGGTATCCATTGCAACACCAACCATAATGATTAATGAAGTTCCTCCATAAAACATTGCCCAGCTTTGTTGCACATCAAACTTAATAACCAATGCTGGTAAAACTGCCAACAATGCTAATAAAATTGATCCTGGCAACGTAATTCTAGATAAAACTGAATCTAAAAAATTCGCTGTTTCAGTTCCTGGTTTTAAACCTGGAACAAATCCACCACCACGTTTTAAATCATCTGCCATCTTATTTGTTGGTATTGTAATTGCCGTATAGAAATAACCAAAAATGATGATTAATACAGCAAATAAAACATTATACCACAACCCAAACATATCGGTAAATTCTAAACCAATACTTTTAACTGCATCATTATTTGAATTTTTCATTAAAGCTGGTACAAACATAATTGCCTGAGCAAATATAATTGGCATTACACCAGCTGAATTTAATTTTAATGGAATATAATCTCTAGATCCGTCTAAATTCCCAATATCTCCAGCTACGGTTCTTCTTGCATATTTAACAGCAATTTTTCTGATTGCGGTAACTAATAACACAGCTGCTAATATCACTAAAGACCAAGCTATTACTTCGAATATAATCATCATTAGCCCACCTTGACTAGCCTTTAACCTTGATCCAACTTCTTGAGCAAATGCCAAAGGTAAACGTGCTACAATACCAATCATAATTAAAAGTGAAATACCATTTCCTATTCCTTTTTCTGTAATTCTTTCACCCAACCACATTGCAAATACAGTACCTGTAGTTAACAAAATAATTGATGAGAACCAAAATGTAAATCCTTTACCTAGTAAAAATGCCGAGTCAGGAACTCCCAATGATGGTAAACTATAGATGAATGCTGGTGCTTGAAATATCAGAATTACAATAGTTAACCAACGTGTAATTTGAGTGATTTTTTTATTACCACTTTCACCTTCATTCTTTAACTTTTGCAGATACGGAATGGCAATCCCCATTAACTGAACTACAATCGAAGCAGAAATATAAGGCATAATACCCAATGCCATAATAGAAACTCGAGCAAATGCACCACCAGTAAACATGTTAAGCACATCTAATATTCCACCACCACCTGTTTTATCAGCAATTCCTGATAATTGCTTTGGATCTATTCCTGGAAGCGTTATTTGAGCAGCAAAACGGTAAACAACCATTAATCCCAAAGTCAAAAGAATCTTATTTCTAAGTTCTTCAATCTTCCAAATTTCTTGTATACTAGTAATAATTTTTTTCATTGTATCTTAATCCTTATAAAGTTACTGCTGTTCCTCCTGCTTTTTCAATAGCAGTTTTAGCAGTTTCAGTAAATTTATGAACTGTAATGTCTAATTTAGCTTTCAATTCTCCTCTACCTAATATTTTAACTAAGTCATTTTTTCTTGCTAATCTAGCACCAACCAAAGTTTCCATAGTTACAGGTGTTTTTAATTTTCCTGCGTCTACAAATTCTTGTAATTTATCTAAATTAATTCCTAAATATTCCTTACGGTTAATATTTGTAAAACCAAATTTAGGTACACGTCTTTGCAAAGGCATTTGTCCACCTTCAAATCCTATTTTTCTAGAATAACCAGAACGAGATTTTTGTCCTTTATGTCCTCTTGTAGCTGTTCCACCTTTTCCAGATCCTTGACCTCTACCTATTCTCTTACCTGCTTTCACAGAACCTTTTGCAGGTCTTAAGTTATTTAATTGCATAATTGATATGTATTAAGCTTCTTCAACAGAAACTAAATGTTCAACTGTTTTTACCATTCCTAAAACCGCTGGTGAAGCATCATGCTCTACTACTTGGTTCATTTTTCTTAGTCCAAGAGCTACCAAAGTCAATTTTTGATTTTTTGGTCTTCTTATTGCGCTCTTAACTTGTTTTACTTTTATTTTTTTCATTTCTTTATGCTTTATGTGCAATTTCAATTTACAATTGAAACTAACTACACAAGATTATTCATTAATCTATCCGTTAAAAACTTTATTTAAAGAAATACCTCTTTGTTTTGCAACAGTGTTAGCATCTCTTAAGTTTAATAAAGCATCAAAAGTTGCTTTTACAACATTATGTGCATTTGAAGATCCTTGAGATTTTGATAATACATCATGAACTCCAACAGACTCTAATACGGCACGTACAGCACCACCTGCAATAACTCCAGTACCATGAGAAGCTGGTTTCAAAAACACTTTTGCTCCACCAT
>Ga0256844_10000684_pt1 | contig 12962 bp, 14 predicted proteins | sample MusselsmetaG_FD_189100 | JGI IMG/M metagenome (GOLD analysis project Ga0256844, IMG submission 189100) | Mussel associated microbial communities from hydrothermal vent at the East Pacific Rise, Pacific Ocean - Mussels | ecosystem: Host-associated > Mollusca > Shell > Unclassified ... | reverse complement strand
ACTTACCACATACGCTCTTTTAGTATCTAGTTCCAAAAGTGCTTCAGCCATCACTTTAACATAGCTAGGGTCAAAAACGCCTAACAGATACTTCTGCGCACTTGCAGGGTTCGTTAGGGGACCTAAAAGATTGAAGATTGTTCTATGGTCTATAGATTTACGAATAGGCATAATGTGCTTCATAGCAGGATGATGGTCAGTCGCAGGAAAGAAACAAAAGCCTGTCTCTTCAAGCATCTTGATTTTATTTTCTATAGTTAAATCTAGATTCAGTCCTAAGGCTTCAAGCACATCGGTAGAACCTGAGTTAGAAGTAATGCTTCTATTTCCATGTTTGGCTACCACACGCCCCATAGAGGCAAGTAGTAACGATACCGTAGTAGAGATATTAAAGCTTCCACTTTTGTCTCCACCTGTACCTACAATGTCTATGGCTTTTTCACTAAGTTCATCTGAGAGATTAAGTTTTATGGAGTGTGCACGCATCACAGAAGCAGCTGCAGCGATGTCAGTACCACTCTCACCTTTTTCATAAAGGTCTATGAGAAATTGACGTGCCTCAGTTTCAGGCATTTCATTGTTAAATAGTTTTTCAAATTGGTCTTTGATGCTCATCTAAAGCTCCTTAACATAATCCTCTTTTTGAGACTTAGGAATCGTCTTGGTTGTAGGTATCTGAAGTACTTCATAGTGCTTTGCACCTTTGAGGTACTCTATGGTTACTTTATCGCCTATTTTAACATCTTTTGATGCTTTGGCTTTGATGTCGTTTATCATCACTACCCCAGACTTCAACATATCTGTAGCTATAGTACGACGTTTTACCACATTTACCGCTGATAGCCATTTATCTACACGCATACAAATCCTTTATTTCCCTTCGACAAGCTCAGGGAACTTATTTTAAGCTCGGTTGCTGAGCCTATCGAAGCATTATTGCTTAAACATTTCCTCAGCAACCTTTGCTTCCATGACACCCTTCATAGTCAGTCCACCATCTTCAGAGATATACTGTTCAGACTTTAACATCTTAAAAACAGATTTACACTCTTTCATCTCAAACATACCTGTTTCAACAAGCATCTTCTGTATCTCTGCTAGTGTCTCTTCTGGCTCTTTTTTCATGAGAGCCAAAAGACAAACACGTTCTACTACATTTTCTTCATTCATAGCTTAATGTAAATCCGCGTTTAATTTTACTTCTCTTGTACTTCTTCGTACTACAATCTCACCCGTTGTTGAGTTTTGTCTAAAGTGAAGACCATTAAGTCCTTGAAACTCATCTGCACGGAATGTTGTTTTATTTTCGAGTTTGGCATCTGGGTTTGCAGCTTGAATTTTAGCAAGCTCATCTGGAGATACTTTTACTTTTGTTCCAGCAAAGATAGCTACACCACCATCGATGATACATGCATCACCAAGAGGGATACCACAAGTAGAGTTAGCTCCAAGCAGTGTGTTTTCACCAATACTGATAGGGTTACCATCTGTACCACTTAGAACACCTAAGATACTCGCTCCTCCACCTACATCTGAACCAGCTCCTACGATAGCAGAAGATGAGATACGACCTTCAACCATCACAGGACCAAGCGTACCCGCATTAAAGTTGATGTATGAAGCACCTGGCATGACTGTAGTTCCCGCTGCAAGTTGTGCACCCATTCTTACTTTAGAAGCTTCTAAGATGCGTGTATTATCCGCAGGGATAATATGCTGTAAGAATCTTGGGAATTTATCTACAGAATCTACTGTTGGGTAAGTTCCGCTTAGTTTCATTTCGATTTCGTTGTCTCTTAGGTAGTCTAGCTCGTATGGAGTGTTACCAACCCATGCAACATTAGAGAGGATTCCAAATGCACCATTGAGGTTTACTTTTCTTAGTTCACCTTTTGCAAGTGAAAGCGCATAAAGTTTAAGATATACAGCCTCTACTGACGCTGCATTTGCATCTTCAAACAAAAATACAATTCTAAAGTTTTTACCAATGTCTTCCATGTTTGCAAGTGCTTTAATGACTTGTACATTTTTATGTGCATCACCTGTTGCTTCAGCAAGATATGGAGCAAATGCTGCCATAGCGTTTTGTACGAACTTATCGTTAATCGTTGCTACAAACTCAGACCCTGAAAAATCTACATTACATTTAGCCTCTTCAAGTGCTTTGATGAAAACAGCTGCTGAACCAAAGTTCTCTTTCCAGTTAATAAGTCCAAAATTTGCTTGAAGTATCTTCTCTGCATTCTTTTGACCACGGTCAACTCTAGCAATACCAAATGCCATAGGCTCTTTATAACCTACTTGTGAAGTAACCTCTGCTACCAATGCTTTAAATGCGTCTGTTGATTGAACTGTTTCAATTGCCATGAAAATCTCCTGTAAATAATTACAGCGATTATACTTTATTTAATTTAATAGTAAGATAGTCAAGGTACAATTCGCGCATGAAGAAATATTTACGTGGACATACTAAACAGTACTTTTCCCTTGCCGTGATAGCGATGTACTCAACTTTACACAAGTTGAGCCGATGTGACAGCAACTATCAGTACCATAAACTTGCCTACTCTCTCGTACCTCATAAAACTGCACCACCTACACAAACTGCATAACCGTAGGGTCGATACCATCGACCAAAACCTCAATACAAATCATAGTATCAATTGTTCGATTACATCGAACCTACACGACCACACACATAGGAAATAAAATGACAACAAAAACACTCAGTCTCATAGCATCTACATTACTACTGACTATTAATACATTTGCAGAAGAAACACTACAAGACATTACTGTAGTTTCTGCGACGAAAACAATACAAAGTCTTGAAAATATCACATCGAATGTAGATGTTATTACCGCACAGGACATAGAAGAAAGAGGTTTCACTACTGTAACTGAAGCACTTAACGCACTAGTAGGTATAGCATTTACACAAAATGGTGGACTTGGTCAAGCTACTTCTATAAATCTAAGAGGTATGGATTCTAAAAGAACTTTAGTACTCATTGATGGTGTACGTTATAATGATATTACAGGACTTTCAGGTGCTCCTTTTGCACATTTGATGGCAAGTGATATAGAACAAATTGAAGTGGTTAAAGGTGCACAATCTGGTATATGGGGTGCAGATGCCTCGGCAGGTGTGATTAACATCATTACTAAAAAAGCAAAACAAGGTCTACATGGTTCTGTCTATGCCCAAAAAGGTTCTTTCAATACCAACAAATATGGTATTACTCTCTCTTCTGCAACAGAAAACTACCACTTTAAAATAAGTCATAGTGTAGTTGATACCGATGGATTTAGCGCACAAGCAACAAAAGGTATAGATATAGATGCTTTTGAAGATGATGCCTATACAAACAAAACAACCTCACTCCAACTTGGTTTCAACATTAACGAAACAAATAAAATAGAGTTATCTCATACACTTATAGATGCTGAAACTGAGTATGATACATTTGGTAATCCAAATGGAGATGCACATTCTAAAACAAGAGATACATTTTCATCTATAAATTTCAATCATCTTGATAGCTTTAATAAACTCAACGTCTATGCTAAAAAATCTGTCTTTAATCGTGAATTCATTGCTCCTGACTTTGCTGGTATAGTAAAAACAACACCTTTTGATGGTACAGTAAAAGAGTATGGCTTTACATCAAATATTCCTTATGGGAAAGAGAACTTTGTACTTGTGGGTGCTGATTATAAAAGCTTTGAACAAGAAAACACTATCAATAAAAAATTCAATAACAAAGGTATCTTTCTAACAAATAGCAATACCTTTGATGGATTTATGGGTGGGAAGACTATTTTAACAGAGTCATTACGTCATGATAGATACAGTACTTTTGAGAACAAAACAACTGGCAAAATCGGTCTTAAACATATACATGGTTCAATAAAGGGACTTACCACCTCAGTGAACTATGGAACATCTTATAATGTACCCACACTTTACCAACTTTACTCTGCATATGGAAATCAAAACCTATCACCAGAAACAACAAAATCATTTGATATTTCTATCACATATAAAGATTTCTCAATCACTTATTTTAATACTAAGATTGACGATATTATCGACTTTGATTTTGCTACATTTAAATATGGAAACCTAAATGGTACATCAAAAATAAATGGTATTGAGGCATCATACCAAAAAGAAATCTTTTCAAACACCTTACTTTCTCTTAACTACACACGTCTTCTAAAAGCTGAAGATAATGAAGGTAAAGATTTAATTAGAAGACCTAAAGAGACTTTAAAAATTGCTATTGATTACTATGGTATTGAAAATCTACATTTAGGTGTAAATGCACAATATATTGGTGAGAGAAAAGACAACGACTTTAGCTCTTTTCCTGCACCTGAAGTTAAAACAGGGAAATATACTGTTGTGAATCTTACTGCGAACTATGACATTACAAAAGATATACAGGTCTATGGTAAGATAGAAAATCTAACAGATAAAACATACCAAACAGTATATGGTTTTGCATCTAGCCCAAGAGTATTTTCTTTAGGGCTTAAAGCTCAGTTTTAAGCTATAATTACTCATGCTAACACTCATCCCAAAATGGTTTATCAGATATAAATTTTTTAACTCCCTATTTCTGGGCTTGAGTGTGGGTGCAATATTTACACTCTATACACCACTAGAACCATCTATTTACTCGTTAGGTGGTATTATCCTAGCTATAGGCATGCTATTTGTGGCACGGATGTATCACCATATACTGAATGCCCAATGGTTTTTTCGTATCTCAGTCTTTGTAGAATTTGTTTTATTACTAGCCATCCTCTATTTCATACTCAATCAATATAATTATCAAACTGCACTCATCATGTACGTTGGGTATCAAATTACTTTTATCTTTGGGTCGTATCTTGTAAGGGTTGAGACTCTCCTATTAAAAACTGATGCCTACCTCACGACATTAGATACTGCGAAACAATTAGGCTATCTCTTGGGTATGGCATTATCATATCTTTTCTATAGGTTTTTAGCATTTCAAAATATTACACAAAATCAAGAGCAAGTTTATCTATTGCACTATATCCTTTTAGTTATTGAAATCATTATTGTTGTATTAATATTTAAAAGTTTTAAGAAGCTTTAAATGAATTACCTTTCTTGGTTTCAAACACATGGTAAAAAACACAAAGCCATCATGGACAGACTCACTGAGATTAGTGATGAAGAGGTCATAGCCTACTTTAGGTTTGAAAATATGGTGGAAAAAGAGCCCAACTTCTGCCCACTCTACAAAGACAATAAAAAGTGCCATGATATGGAAGAGCTAAACTGCTACCTCTGTGCCTGTCCAAACTTTAGATTTGATGATAATGGATTTAAAGAAATTGAAGGACAAACCCTCTACTCTACCTGTGACATAGACTCTAAAGATGGTAGTCAATACATCGGGGAAGATGCGATACATCAAAACTGTGCAGGGTGTGGCGTGCCTCACCATGAAGCTTATATACAAAAAGTGTTTAGTAGAGATTGGTTTGAAGTAATGAAGAAAGTGAGTATGACGAAATAATCGTCATACAACTATTACATTCCTAAAGATTTTATGGCACCTTTAGCTGCTGCTTTTTTAAGTGGGTTTGAACCTACTACTTTTTCTACTGCCATATCGGTAGCTTTTTCTTTCATAGAAGGTTCTTTTGTTTCACCTGATACTGCTTTTTTTGCTATATCTGTAGGATTACTACTTTTAGTACCCATTACTTTATCTGCCACAGCACTTTTTATTTTATCTGTAGCGCTTGGCTCTGGTACCACTTTATCTGCAACTTTTTTAGCTATTTGTTGTTTCACTGGGTCATTACCAGCTACTTGCTTAATGACTGCATCTTTAGCCTGAGTTTTTGCCTTAGACACTGCTACATCCTTTGCCATATCTGTTACCATGTCTGCAAAAAGTGTTGTTGTTGCTACTGAAGCTATTACAATTGATGTTAATACTATTTTTTTCATTCTATTTCCTTAAATTATTATGTACATAATAGTCTATAATAAAATAATTAACACAGCATTAATCATGGATATCAATTATGGCATACTCATCACCATAATAGTCTTTGGCAAATTTCAAAGCATCTATATAGTCTTCTCCTCTACCTTCAACAACCACTTTAGTACCTACTTTGGCCCAACGAAACATCTTTTGTGCAAAACCATTTTTAAGACGAATACAACCATGTGATGCTGGTCTATTTGGGACATACCCTAAATGCATAGCTATACCAGAATTACTTAGTCGCATCATGTAAGGCATTTTGGCACCACCATTTGGCTTTGGCCAGAGGTTTGAACGATGCATACGTTTTTTTTGCATAATATTATAGGTACCATTAGGTGTTTCTCTACCTTTTTTACCCGAAGAAATACGCCCTTCAAACACAATATGCCCATCTTTTAAAGCATACGCTTTTTGTATGGAAAGGTCTATAACTATTTTTTGTGTAGCAAATAATGGTAAGGTACATACAAATATGACACCCCATATAAATTTTATTTTCTTTTTATACCTTAGCATCTATTTATCTGTTTCTTCTCGTCTTATAGCATAAAGTCCTATACTCATAGTAAGAAGCATCATGATGAAAAGCATCCCATTGCCCAAAGCATCTCCTCCATCTGAAGTTTGAGAAGAGGCACATTGAACATCTAGTTTTACTCTTGCCTCTGATGTATTACCATTCGCATCAGTGATAGAGTATGTAAATGTATCTGACACATGATTGATATCTGCAAATGGAGAGTAAAGTATGATTATTCTTCCATCACTTTCAACTACTACTTCATGAGTACCATAAGTAGCATCTTCTATTATTTTAACCACTATACTACCGCTAAATACATCATTATTCAATACATCAATAACATTTTCCCCATAATGTGTAATGGCAATAACACCATCATTCACAGCTTTTAATCCGACATCATACCCTACTGTGACTCTTGCAGTATCGCTAAGCCCAGTAGTAATTTCTGTTAAAGTGTATACCATCGGTGTAGGATTACCTGTAAATCCACTTAGAGGACTAAATGTTAATACACCTGTTGTGTGATTATACTTCCAAGTTCCTTCACCAGATACCGTAACACTTCCATCTGAGTTTAATACACCATTTGTTGGTACTTGTAGTGTTACATTAACATCTGATGGTGTTGCAGGAGTTCCATCACCTAAAATATCCCCATCAAGTATGTCTATACTAACATCTGCCCCTATTGTATTTCCAGTTGAATTATCATCATCAGCTACTGGAGCTGTGGCAGCAGCATCGTACTCTATACCAACTGTAGCTGGTTGGCTTGTAAGCCCTGTATTTACATCTGTTATGACATATTCTATTGGTGTTGGGTTACCTGTAAATCCACTTAGAGGACTAAATGTCAATATGCCTGTAGTGGGATCAAACCTCCAAGTTCCTTCGCCTGTTACAGTTACACTTCCATCTGCATTAACCGTACCATTTGTTGGAGCAATGAGTGTTACATTAACATCATCAGCTACAACTGTTGTGCCATTATTTAGCGTATCATTAGTCAAAATATCGATATTTACATCATCCCCTATATTATTACCTGTAGAACTATCATTACTACTACTAGGACGTGAATCATTATCATCTAAATAATCAGGTATACCATCACCATCTGTATCGATACTATTATTTCCTTCAACACTGTCTGCTAAACCATCATTATCACTATCTAAGTCTAAGAAGTTATACGTACCATCACCATCTTGGTCTAGCGTAATACCATGCCCAAGACCTACAGCATTGTCACCTTCATCTGCATCAGAGATACCATCACCATCGGTATCAGAGGTACCTAGCACAGATATAGGTCCACAAAGTGTTGTAAACTGTAAGTTTTGTCCTACTCCTTGTGTAGGTTTTACAGCTACAGTACCATTGTTTACCCAGGCTCCTAGTTCTTCTATCTGCCCTGAACCAAAATCCCATGTACCATTTATTGTAAGTGTCGTTACTTCACGAAGGGTTCCTCCGTTTGAAGTATCTAGCAAACCACCTACTAAAATAGTGTAATTTTGACAGTTAATGTCTTTTACAACACCAGAATTAAGTCTTTCTATATTTCCATTACCTATGATAACATCAGCATATATAGGTTGCAGTAACATTAAAATGACACTGAAAAATAATATTTTAATACTGTTTATCATCTATAAGACTCCAAAAATTTCATAGTTTTATTCTCTATCTGTCTATATTTTACCAAAGAAATGTCAAAAGCTGTCAAAAGGCTCATATTATTACTCTTAATCATAAGTTCTTTACCTAAACCAAGCTGGATTATTTGTAAGTGGAGAACCAAATGTTTCTGTGATACCACCAGTATCATTAGAATATACATTAATGATAGGTACTCTGATATCATTTATCTCAAAAATTGTATCCAATGCATCAGACCTATTTGTTCTACATCCATCTTGTGTTACATTTATGTTTATCCCTGTGTAGTGCTGTTGTCCATTTACTGTTTCAAAACCTGTATGAAAACGAAACCCAAAAGCATAATTGTAATTATTCCCAGCATCATAATAATATGTGATTACACCATCACATTGACCTACATATTTTTGTTTACCTTCACTTGAAGCTGCTCTTATATTATTTATTTGTGTATTGGTAAGCATAAGTGGAAAGTCTGTTACTAGCCATCTCCATGCATCCCCGCTACCAAAATATTTTTTATCTACAAAATTACTTGAGTATTCTATTTTTGTCCAGCCACCACCACTCATATCACAATAAACTTCAAAGGCATTTACAGTACTACCCCCATCAGGATTTATCCAGTATACACCATCTCTAATATCGCAACCATTGGCAAGTATCTGTTTACATGTTATACCTGCTGTTGCTTGTGTTTCTCCAAGGTTTTTATTTTTTACAACATAGGGATTACTTGTAGTACCTATGCCCGTAATATCCATACAATTTCCCGCAACAATTTTCGTCTCACTACCATCACTTGATATTTTGTTCCAAGCTGTAGCATTACGTTCATATATTTCTTTATCATCAGTATTGAAGATAATTGAACCTTCTATGGGTGATGATATACCATTCATATCTATTGTATTAACATTATGAAGTACAACCAATTCATCACTTAAAGGTGCAGCATTTATAGTTGAAATGCAAAGTAAAAGTAATAAACTATTTAATATAGATTTCATATGTACCATTATTATTGCCCTTATATCCTGCACCTGCTTGACTATAACCATTTCCTATATGATAATTATTATTTGCATAATAATCGCCATTTAATAAACTCCATAGCGTTCCAGCTTGATTTGTTTGCCGCCATTTATCTCCCCAGTTATTATTAGAACCCGTTGAATCAGAGAAAGACATATATGCTTGGTCATTGTCAGCACTTTCATTGATTCCTGCCATAAAAAAGTAATCATAATTTAGTGTTCCTGCTACCTTTATTCCACTATATTCAGATGTAAGTCCTTTTACCCTTGTACCGTCAAATGCCGTATCATTGCTTATCTGCATAGCTTGGTTTTTGACAAAAACCATAAGGTCATGTATACTTTCTCCTGTGACGTTTGAAACCAAATCATAAGAAGCATAATCAGCAGTACCTATTTTTTTTATCATCACTTTGCTAAAATTTTTGACCTTATCATACGTTGCATAGATACCTGTTGTATCAGTAACAGCAGCATAAGTAATATTATCATTTAGTTGTCCAAATTGCTGGTTATTACCTGTAGTTCTCACTACTCTTGACCAACCACCACTATCGGTGGTCATGTTACAATAAACTTCATACGGAGCACTTCCGCCTGCTCCATCATGGTCTATACAATATACGCCATCCGTATTTGAAGCAACTGCACTACAAGAAGCAGATGTTTGTGCTCCTGAAGCACAGTCATAAGGAGTAGCAATATTGATCTGATACGGATCAGCTATAGTTCCTGAACCTATAAGTGTTATACCATTTCCCGCAACTATTTTTGTTTCACTCCCATTAGCAGAGATTTTATTCCATGCAGTGCTATTACGTTCATAGACTTCATTATCATCTATATTGAAAATGAGAGAGCCTTTAATAGGTGAATCTATAGCATTCATTTCTATTGTAGTTGCATGTTGTAATACGATAAGTTCATCACTCAATGGTGCAGCATATAATTGAGATATAAAAATTAATGTAAGTATAGAAAATATGATATTATTTTTCATGTTAGTTAACTCCAATAGCATAAGGTGTTGAATTGCTTCCATTTCCTGTGACAACCATACCACTTCCAGCATTTAAAATAGTTTCAGTACCACTAGAACGTAATCTCTTCCAATCACTACCAGTATAAAAGAAAAGTGTATTTTCAGTCGTATTATAGATAAGACTACCTGCTTGTGGTGTATTGATATTGTTCATCTCTATCGTTGTTGCTTTATGTACCTCTAGCAATTCACCTGCAGTAATAGCATGTAAAATTGAAACCTGCACAGCTATTAAAAAGGCTAATTTCTTCATAATATTTTTCATTATAGTCCCCAAAATGTGATAGTATTTTCTTCTATCTCTTGATATTCTGAGGCAGCTATATCTGTTTTATACATTATCATCTCAGCATAAGATGTAGTGGCATGGTTACTGGTTTCATTTCCCGTAGCCCAACCTATAGCAAAATCTTCCGTTCTTGTACATCTTCCCATAGTATGTGCACCATTAAACTTTTCTATCATACTTGCTCTTGCGATGGCATTTGTATTTGTTTTTATAAATGTATATTGGATCCATTGTCCAGAATTACTTGCATTTGCAAAAAATCTTGGGTTATTACAACATATACCTGGGTCAAAATATACATTGTTGTTACTCCAGTTTATATGTGTACTCCATCTATCTGAACCAATCAATACCCCAAATGAATGCTGTGATTTTGTAGTAGCCCTCATTACGGTTAAAACTGTTCCCTGGTTCCCATTATTGGTAACATCTTGAATACCGTTAGGTGTATCTACAGTTAAATGGTCATTTGAGCCATCTCCTTGAAAGTAAGGCATAGTAGCATCAGGATAAAAACGTGGTTGTCTATTTTGTGTGGGTTGAACAGCATTTCTTCCTAATCCACTTTGGTCATACCAAGTATGTACAAACACATTTGACCCATTCCTCCAAGTATTTATAGCTGCTACATCTATAATGTCATTGTCTCCCCATACAAAGTCTTTTTCAGCATTGTCACTACTACGTCTAAGTCTCACAATCGAACCTGTATAGTCACTTTCTAATACACGCATAGAAAATGCAAAACTAATATCTGTTAACTTCTCATCGAGGATATGAGAAGGCTTTAATGTAGGAAAATGATTATAATTAACAATGGCACCATACACTACCATTGGCAGTATGAAGACAATAATAAAGCTAAATACATAATTTTTTATTTTCATTTTATCTTCTTAAGTCCCCTGTAAGATAGTAAACATCACTTGCCGTACTCACGATGCCCACCCCTGCATCTTTACCAGCAGTTCTAAATCTAGACAAACGGTTCTTTATACTTGTACCATTACCCACTACAGTAACCTTTCCTGTACCTGTTTGATAGATAGATACATTATAGCCCACAGGAAAACCTGATGGTATGGTTAGTGTGATAGCTGAACTACTATTAAAGGTAAATATAGCTTCATTATCGCCTTGTACTAAAGTATAATCTCCTGTTTTCTCAACTACTTTTGCTGCAAATATTAACGGTTTCCATGCACTATTGGCATAGACATATAATTTTTTTATAGTCGAATCAAATGCCAATGTCCCATCTGCAATAGGAGTAGATAGAGCTGTTCTTTCGGCTGTAGTCAATGCATGAATTTGCACTAACTCGTCCGTAGTTGTTGCAAAAGTAACAAAGGGAAAAATAAAAAAAATAATTTGTAGTATCTTCTTCATATTACTGCCTCATTTCCTAGTAATCTATCACTGTGAACATAAACTCACTGTCTCTTTGGTTTCTATCACCACCACCATTATCATTATCTCCTGTTTGGACTACAAAACTTCCTACAGCTTGATTACTATATGAAATATCATAATCATCATTACCAGCTCCATTTGAATCTACCATAGTTAACTGAATCGTATAGTTCGCCGTTGGTCTTGCGGCATCAAGTGTTATAGTATATCTACCTTTACTATTTCTTGCTACTGTTGCACCATAACCACGTTGTAATGCACCCGCCCCATTTACTTTACCAAATGCTACTATGGGGCTTGATCTAAATAGTGTCTCTGTTCCTTCTTCATTAGTATATTTATGTTCCAATAAATCTGGTCCATTCAATGCTAAAGTTGTCACCGTTTCTGAAATATCAACTGTAGTAGCATTTTCATTCGTATAATCTGCTATTTTATGTCCAGGTATTATATTCGAAACTGTTGTAACTGTTTCTACAGGAACACTTAAGTCATAATCATTCCCTGTCTGAGTTAAAGTAACACTTCCATCAGTTGATGTAAGTGTTTGTATCTCATTTGTATCATCTGTATCATTGTCATCTGCAATATGACCAAGTAATGCTGTCTCAACAACTAGAATGTCTGCTGACTCTTCTAAGCTAGAGAGGTCTACGGTTTGTGCCGTTCCATTTTCAATCCCAACAGTTAACGTATCGCTACCATCAAGTGCTAAGCTCTCTATGTTTTGGTCATCTGTTCCAGAATTATTAAGATCTGAAAGGTCAACTGTTGTGGTTCCCCCAGCATCGACTAACTCTAGGTTTGTACCATTAAGTGTTCCTGAAGTAAGGAGCTCGTTTGTGCTGTCAGCATCTGCATCATCTACATTCAATGTAAGGGTTGAACCATCACTAAGGGCAATATTACCTGCGGTATTGTCTGTTGAAATATCTTGTATCTCATTGGT
>Ga0256844_10000683_pt1 | contig 12977 bp, 8 predicted proteins | sample MusselsmetaG_FD_189100 | JGI IMG/M metagenome (GOLD analysis project Ga0256844, IMG submission 189100) | Mussel associated microbial communities from hydrothermal vent at the East Pacific Rise, Pacific Ocean - Mussels | ecosystem: Host-associated > Mollusca > Shell > Unclassified ... | reverse complement strand
TTCTTAGCATGGACAACAACGCCTTGGACTTTACCTAGTAATACAGCACTTACAGTTGGTAAAAAAATTGATTATGTTTTAGTGAAAACATTCAATCAATATACGTTTCAACCTGTAAATTTGATTTTAGCAAAACCTTTAGTTGGAAAACAATTTGGAAAGAAATTTAACCAAGTTGAAAACGAAAGTGAATTAGCTATTTATAAAGAAGGTGATAAAAAAATTCCGTTTTTTATTGCTGATGAGTGTAAAGGTGTAGAACTTGTTGGTGTAAAATACGAACAATTAATGCCTTATGCTTTACCATATCAAAATCCTGAAAATGCTTTTAGAGTTATTGCAGGTGATTTTGTAACTACCGAAGATGGTACTGGTATTGTACATACAGCTCCTACTTTTGGACAAGATGATGCTAAAGTAGCAAAAGAAGCTACACCTGAAATTCCACCAATGTTGGTGTTAGATGATAATGAAAACCCTGTCCCTCTAGTAAACTTACAAGGTAAATTTCGTCCAGAAATGGGAGAGTTTGCAGGAAAATATGTTAAAAATGAATATTATGCTGATGGCGAAGCTCCAGAACGTTCTATAGATGTAGAAATTGCCATTAAATTAAAAGAAGAAAACAAAGCTTTCCATGTAGAAAAACACCGTCACAATTATCCTCATTGTTGGCGTACTGACAAACCAATTTTATACTATCCTTTAGATAGTTGGTTTATTAAAATACCTACAGTTCGTGATAGAATGAGCGAATTGAATGATACCATTAATTGGAAACCAAAATCAACGGGTACAGGTCGCTTTGGAAACTGGCTTAAAAATGCAAACGATTGGAATTTATCACGTTCTCGTTATTGGGGAATTCCGTTACCAATTTGGCGTACAGAAGATGGTACTGAAGAAATCATGATTGGTTCTATAGAAGAACTAAAAGCAGAAATGCAACGTGCCGTTGAGGCAGGTGTAATGGACGCAGATATTTTTACTGATTTTGAAGTTGGTAATATGTCTGAGGAAAATTATGATAAAGTAGATTTACATAAAAATATTGTTGATCAAATTACATTGATATCAAACTCAGGTAAACCAATGAAACGTGAAGCCGATTTAATTGACGTTTGGTTTGATTCTGGGTCAATGCCTTACGCACAATATCATTATCCGTTTGAGAATGCTTCTCTAATTGATAATAGAAAAAGTTTTCCAGCCGATTTCATTGCAGAAGGTGTTGATCAAACACGTGGATGGTTTTATACTCAGCATGCTATTGCAACCATGGTTTTTGATAGTGTTGCCTATAAAAATGTCGTTTCTAATGGATTGGTATTAGACAAAACAGGTAAAAAAATGTCGAAACGCCTTGGTAATGGTGTTGAGCCATTTGAAGCTATCGAAAAATATGGTATTGATGCAATTCGTTGGTACATGATTTCTAATGCGAATCCTTGGGATAACTTAAAATTCGATTTAGTAGGAGTTGATGAAGTAAAACGTAAGTTTTTTGGAACACTTTATAATACTTATTCATTCTTTTCATTATATGCAAACCTAGATAATTTTGATTATTCAGAAGCTGATATTTCACATAAGGAAAGACCAGAAATTGATCGTTGGATTTTATCCGAATTAAATACTTTGGTTAAAAATGTAGAAGATTATTATAATGATTATGAGCCTACACGAGCAACAAGAGCAATTCAGAATTTTGTTACAGAATATTTAAGTAATTGGTACGTAAGACTAAGTAGAAGACGTTTTTGGAAAGGTTCTTATGAGCAAGATAAAATTTCAGCTTATCAAACACTTTATACATGTTTGTTAACTGTTACAAAATTAGCAGCACCAGTTGCTCCGTTTTTTATGGATAGATTGTATAAAGATTTAACAGCAAACACGAATAAAGAAAAATCAGAATCTATTCACTTATCAGATTTTCCTAAATACAATGCAGATTTAGTTGATAAAGACTTGGAAAGAAAAATGCAAAAAGCACAGAAAATATCTTCTATGGTATTGTCATTACGTAAAAAGGAATCTATTAAAGTTAGACAGCCTTTACAACGTGTAATGATCCCTGTTTTGGATGATAATGAGCGTGAAGATATTTTAGCTATTCAGAATTTAATTATAGCAGAAGTTAATGTTAAAGAAATTGAATTGATTGATGATGCATCAGATATTTTAGTGAAAAGTATTAAACCAAATTTTAGAGTTTTAGGTCCAAGGTTTGGAAAAGATATGCGTTTTGTAGGTATTGAAGTAAGCAAATTTTCAGCCTTTAAAATTGCCGAAATTGAAAAAAATGGTACAATTAATATTGAAATAAATGGAAATTTAGTACCTTTATCACTTAATGAAGTTGAAATTACATCTCAAGATATTGAAGGTTGGTTAGTTGCTAATCAAGATGGGTTAACTGTAGCTTTAGACATCAATATTAGTGATGATTTACGTAAAGAAGGTATTGCTAGAGAATTGGTAAATCGTATTCAAAATTTACGAAAAGAATCTGATTTTGACATTGTTGATAGAATTACACTTTATGTGCAAAGTGATCTTGTTTTAGAAGAGGCTATTAAAGAAAATGAAGACTATATTAAAACAGAAACTTTAACTAATAACTTAGTAATTAAAGAAGAAGTTAAAAATGGTACAGAAATTGTATTTGATGATATAAATACTAAAATATTAATTGAAAAAACAGTTTAAAATATGTCAGAAGTAATAAGATATTCAGATAAAGATTTAGAATACTTTAAAGAGATAATTCTAAAAAAAATAGATAGAGCTGAAGAAAATTTAGCATTATTAGAAGCTTCATATAAAAATGATAGCGATAATGGAACTGAAGACACATCGCCAACATTTAAGCCTTTTGAAGCAGGTTCTGAAACCATGTCTAAAGAAGCAAATTTACGTTTAGCTATGCGTCAAGAACGCTTTATAAGTGATTTAAGAAATGCACTTATTCGTATTGAAAATAAATCATATGGAATTTGTAGAGTTACTGGAAAATTAATACAGAAAAAACGTTTAGAGTTAGTGCCTCACGCCACATTAAGCATAGAAGCTAAAAAAGCACAAGTAGATTAAATATTTAGTTTATTTTATATTGTCATTCCTGCGTAAGCAGAAATCTTCTTAAATATTAGATGATTCCTACTTTTACAGGAGTGACTTTTTATTTATACATTTATGATAACAATAGATCCAAAAGATGTTACAACAGCTAGATTACATGGCTATTTATTAAGTGCTGTTGCGCCAAGACCAATAGCCCTAGCAAGTACTATAGATAAAAATGGTAATCCTAATTTATCACCTTTTAGTTTTTTTAATGTCTTTAGTGCAAATCCGCCTATATTAATATTTTCTCCTGCACGTAGAGTTAGAGATAATACTATAAAGCATACTTTAGAAAATGTACATGAAGTTAAAGAAGTTGTAATTAATATTGTTAATTTTGATATTGTTCAACAAATGTCTTTGTCTAGCACAGAATATGCTCAAGGTGTAAATGAATTTGATAAAGCTGGTTTTACCATGTTAAAATCGGATATTGTAAAACCTTTTAGAGTAGCAGAATCTCCAGTACAGTTTGAATGTAAAGTGAATGAAATTGTTTCTCTTGGAAATGAAGGTGGCGCAGGAAATTTGATAATTTGTGAAGTGGTTAAAGTACATATTCATAAAAATATTTTAAATGAAGATAATTCAATTAATCAGCATAAAATAGATTTAGTAGCTAGAGCAGGAGGAAGTTATTATACAAGGACTAAAGACGGTTTTTTTGAAATACCAAAACCAATTTCGACTTTAGGTATTGGAGTTGATTCAATTCCTAAAGAAATAAAACAAAGCAAAATCTTAACAGGAAATGATTTAGGTTTACTTGGAAATGTAGAAAAATTACCATCAAAAGATGATGTTAATAAGTTTTTATCAGACAATCCTAAATTTATGGGAATAGATTTAACTAAAAAACATATTTTTGCCAAAGATTATTTAAATCAAAAAGATGTGCTTTCTGCATGGAAAGTACTTTTAATTAACTAGGTGTCGGTTATTTAACAAGCCTAACTGACAAAAATAAAATAGAATTATGGAAGTAGCAGGAAAAATTAAAGTGCTAAGTGACACACAAACTTTTGGAAACAATGGTTTTAGAAAAAGAGAAGTGGTTGTTACAACAGATGAACAATATCCACAAATGTTAATGGTTGAATTTATTCAAGATAAATGTGATTTATTGAATAGTTTTAAAGTTGGTGATGATGTAAAAATTAACATTAATTTACGTGGTAGAGAGTGGATTAATCCAGAAGGAGTTGCAAAATACTTTAACTCTATCCAAGGATGGAGAATTGAAAAAGTAAGTACAGATGCAGGAGCTAGCGTTCCTCCAGTTGATACTGTTGAACCTTTTACACCTGCTGATTCAAGTAGTGAAGGTGATGCTGATGATTTACCTTTTTAATTTTATAAAAATCAAATATTTAATTAGGCTATCGAAAATCGGTAGCCTTTTTAATTTTATAAAAATTATTTAATTAAAACTATTTTTCTTTTAAATATACTGCCGAAATAGCAAAGAAACCAATTCCAGTAATAATAGGAGGTAACATTAATTTTGTAGCATGAAAGCCACCAATATATATCATCATTATTCCTAAAATAATTAATATGTAAGCTACTGTTTTTTTCATTTTATATTTATTTAAATATTACTTAATACTTTCTCACAAGATACTATATTTTATTTACTTCGTCTATTCTATTTAAACGCATTTCTATAAGTTCAGTTTCCGATGGTTTTGGAGTTTCTGCCGTAGAAATTTTATATTCAGGATTTACCAATATATTTAGGAACACTTTGAGCTTTATATAAATTTTTTAATAGCTCATTATTACCAGCATATAATTGAATTATAGTTACATTATTAAGTTTAATAATTTATTTTAAGGACTTTAAAGTAATTAGTATCTGGTAAATTTTACAGCATAATAATATAATAAACTCTCTTTTATTTGTTTCTTTTTAACTATTTCACCTGCAATTTATTGTGGTTTTTTTTGTTTTAGAAAGTGTAGTGTAAAATAATGTTAATTAACAGGTTAACATGAAATATAAAAGACAAAAACAACTTTTATATGCTTTAATTTTAACAATTAATTATATAGTTTGATAATAATAAAAAAAGTATTTTTGTAGCACTAAAACTAACCAAATGAAGAATAAAAATATATTCAGTTTTTTATATAGTACACGTCTAATGGCTATTGCAATTTTAGCTTATGCTTTTGCTATGGCTGCTGCAACATTCATTGAGAATGATTATGGTACACCTACTGCAAAGGCTGTTATCTATAATACCAAATGGTTTGAATTTTTAATGCTATTATTAGTAGTAAACTTTATTGGTAATGTTTTTAAATATAGATTATATCGTAGAGAAAAATGGCCTGTATTTTTATTCCATATTGCTTTTGTGATTACTCTTATAGGAGCTTTTATTTCTAGATATTATAGTTACGAAGGAGTTATGCCAATTAGAGAAGGTAAAGTATCATCAACTATTTATTCTGACCGAACTTATATAATGGCTCGTATAGATGATAATAAAGTTATGAAGACCTATGGTGAAAATCAACCCGTATTGTTTGGGCAAATAGGTTCTAATAATTACTCTTTAAGTGATGATTTTGGTAAAGGAAGTAAAAAAACTCCTTTTAAAATTGAATTGATAGATTTTGTGATGAAAGCTAAAGAAAAATTAGTTGAAGATCCAAAAGGAGATTCGTATCTTCATATTGTAGAATCGAGTAGAGGTTCAAGAAATGATATTTTTCTTAAAGAAGGAGATATTAAAAGCATTAGAAATATTTTATTTACTTATAATAACCCAATTGAAGGAGGAATGAATTTTACTATGAAGAATGGTGAAAAATTTTTGCAACCAGTTTTTGATGGAAATTTTATGGAAATGAAAACTCAAAAATTTACTGATATTAAGAAAGATTCTCTTGCTCCATTGCAATTTAAAAAATTATACACTTTTGATAATTTACGATTTGTAATAAAAACTATTGCTAATGGAAAAGTTATTAAAGAAACTGCACCTAAAAAAGAACAAGAATTTCATCCTTATGATGCATTAACATTCAAAATAACTTCAGGTAATGAAGATAAAGAAATTACGGTACGTGGTACAAGTGGAGCTGTAGCTCAACCAGAAAAAGTAAGTTTAAATGGGCTTAATTTTAATATTTCTTATGGATCTAAAGAAATTAAAGCACCATTCTCTTTAAAATTACGTGATTTTGAATTAGAGCGTTATCCTGGAACAAACTCGGCTTCATCTTACGCAAGTGAAGTAACAGTAATTGATAAAGATAAAACTTTTGATTATAGAATTTTTATGAATCATGTATTAGATTATAAAGGTTTTCGATTTTTTCAATCATCTTATGATAAAGATGAAAAAGGAACAGTACTTACGGTAAATCATGATTATTGGGGAACATTAATAACTTACATTGGTTATTTTTTAATGGGAATAGGTATGTTTTTCTCTTTGTTTTGGAAAGGCTCTCGCTTTAATGATTTAACCAAAAAATTAGATAAACTTACTAAAAAGAAAAATGCAGCAGTAGTTTTATTATTGTTTGTAGGTTTGGTTGGATATTCTCAAAATCATTTGCATCCAAATTTATCACCTGAGCAATTACAGAAAATTAGTATAAGTAAAGAACATGCAGATAAGTTTGCTCATTTATTAATACAAGATCATGGTGGACGTATAAAACCGATTAATACTTATGCACTTGAATCTTTGAGAAAAATATTTAAAAAAGACACATATAAAGGGTTAACAGCAGAGCAAGTATTATTATCTGCACAATTAAATCCTAAATTATGGAGTGCCGAGCCTATTATTTTTTCTAAAACAGTAATGCTTGGAAAAGATTCTAAAATTTCTAAAGATTTAAAAATTGAAGAGGAGCATACCAATATGATAAACTTTTTTAATCAAGGAGGTTATTATTTAGAAAGTTTGGTAGCAGAATCTTTTAGAAAGAAAAAATCTGTTAGAACTGCAGAAGATAAAGAAATTATTGATTTAGATGAAAGAGCAAATATTTGGTATAGTATTCTAAATGGAGATTTAATGCATATTTATCCAAAAGCATCAGATAACAATAATAAATGGTATTCCGGTATAGATGATAAAGCTTTTGTAGCTCAAGATACAATGGTTTTAAAAATACATCAATTATATATGCAATCTTTAGATGATGCTATTAAAACAAATAATTATAAACAAGCAGACGAATATTTAGATGTAATATCTCAATATCAACATAAATTAGCATCTAGTATTATTCCACCAGCTAAAAAAATAGAATTAGAAATAAAATACAATCGTTATAATGTATTTTTTAAATTATTAATATTCTATTTTATTATTGGGTTTATCTTAATATTTTTAACTTTTGTAGATTTATTTAAACCTAAAAATATGCTTATAAATAATTTATTAAAAGTGTTTATTGGTATTGGTATACTTGGATTAATAGCACATACTATTGGTTTAGGTGTGCGTTGGTATGTTTCTGGTCATGAGCCTTGGTCTAATAGTTATGAAGCTACTGTTTTTATTGCATGGGTAATTATTATTGCAGGTTTGATATTTACAAGAAATCGCACGAAATTTATTATATCTGGTGCAATTATCTTTGCTGCATTATTATTAGGAATTGCACATGGAAATTTAATGAGTCCAGAAATGACAAATCTAGTCCCTGTTTTAAAATCATATTGGTTAATGGTACATGTTGCTATTATTACTGCTAGTTATGGTTTTTTAGGCTTAGGATCTCTTTTAGGGGCTTTTGCATTGATGCTATTTTTAATTAGAACTCCTGAAAATGAAGAAAGATTTGAGTTGACAATTAAAGAATTAACTTATATAAATGAAATGACTATAACAATAGGTTTATATCTTTTATCAATTGGAACATTTTTAGGAGGTGTTTGGGCAAATGAATCTTGGGGTAGATATTGGTCTTGGGATCCAAAAGAAGTATGGGCATTAATTTCTATGATGATATATATATTTATTTTGCATATGCGTTTAGTACCTGGGTTACGAGGTAAATTTGCCTTTAATTTTGCAAGTATGATTTCTATTTCTACATTAATAATGACTTATTTTGGAGTAAATTATTACTTAAGTGGAATGCATTCTTACGGAAAGGGAGATCCAATTCCAATTCCACAATGGATATATTATTTTATTGTTTTTGTAATATTTTTCTCAATAATATCTTATGTTAAATATATAAAAGTAGAGAAAAAATAATTTATTTGTAAATTAACTACCTAGTGTAACTAACATTACATATTTACATTAATCTTATCTCTATTTTTGTTGCTTGCTTTTTTAACAAAAATAGAGATAAGCTATGCCGTATTATTCACCTTTTGAAAATAGAAAACCTTATACCGCAAGTAAGTTTAGTTTTTTAATTGAAACTTTATTTCAAATTACTGCTGTGGTTTTTATTTTTGTTGGAATTGAGTATTTAACTTGGCGTTGGAATCATTCTATTAATTGGGATGCAGTATGGATTTCATTACCATTATATTTTGCTGAAATTTTCGCTTTTATAGGCTCACTACTTACTATTTTTAATTATTGGTCACATAAAGATGTTGATAAAACTAAGCCTATTCATTATCTATCTGAAATTGAAAATTTATCAGAAAATCAAGAAGATAGACCTTTAAAGATAGATTTGTTTATTGCTACTTATAATGAGGAATTAGAGTTTGTAACCGATACTGTTAAAGATGCAATAAAAGTAAAATATAATTTTGATGATGTGCCTATCAAAATTTACTTATTAGACGATGGACATCGTGATGGAACAAAGTTAGAAGCAGAGAATTTTAAAGCTATGGCAGAGAAATATGGTATTACTTATATCTCTCGTGAAAATAATATTGGTTATAAAGCAGGAAATATGAATAATGCTTTTTATAAAACAGATGGTGATATCATTGTTGTTTTAGATGCTGATACACGTATTTTCCCTAATTTTTTAAATCATACAACAGGATATTTTAGGAATAAACGTTTGGGTTGGGTTCAAACACCACAATGGTTTTTTGATATTCCAGAAGGATTGCCTTTAAAAGATTATTTAAAAATTAAATATAAAACTTTAGGGAAAGTAGTAGGAAGTATTTTTCCATTTTCAAAGCAATTTATTATCGGTAAAAATATTTTTGGTACGGATCCTCAATTATTTTATGATGTTATTTTAAGAAGAAGAAATTCTAGTAATGCTGCTTTTAGTTGTGGCGCGGGTTCTTTACAGCGTAGAAGTGCTTTATCAGCTTTAGCTATAAAAGAACATAAAGAAAATGTTGCTATTGAATTAAAAAAACTTCAAAAAGAAAACAAGAGTATTGATATCAACAAAGCAATAAAACAACTTAAAAACGAAGTTCCATTAAGACCTTTTGTACATCATATTTCTGAGGATATATTTACATCTATTATGTTGCACTCAAATAATCCAAAATGGGAATCATATCAACATCCAGATGTTGAATGTAAAATGCTTTCACCTCAATCTTTTGATATTTTTATTCAGCAATTTTCAAGATATGCAGAAGGAACTATTGATATTGCACTGAGTAAAAACAATCCTTTATGGAAAAAAGGCATGAGTTTAAAACAACGTTTATCATACTTAGAAACAATATGGTCTTATCTATCACCAATTTGGTTGACAGTCTTTTTGTTCTATCCAATTGTATTTTTCTTTACTTTAATTCCTCCATTAAAAGCTTTTAATTTTGATTTTTTTATAAGAATTGTTCCATTATTATTACTAAACACTTTAGTAACTACTTTTGGTAATTGGGGAGTTCCAACTAAAAGACCAGAACAATTTTATTTGGCTGGCTTTTGGTATAAAATTCAAGCTTTATATAAAGTTTTATTTAAAGGAAATATCAAATTTAATGTTACTAGTAAATCCGTTAAATATGCAAATTCAAATATTAAGCATGTATGGCCGCACATATTGGTAATTATATTAAGTATTCTAGGTATTGCTTACAATTCGTATTTAGTTTATATACAAGCTCATCCATCGTATTCTGCTTTTTTTGCAAATATATTTTGGACGGTTTTCACCTTTTATTTAATAATCCCCTACATAAGAGCAGCTTTTTGGGATAAAGAATTGTTTGAACAATCGATAGTTTATTATCAAAATAAATCTAAAAAAAATTAACCATGCAAATAATAATAAATACCGATAAATTTGTCAAGATACTCAAGTATTTAATAAAGCCAATGGTTATGTTAGTAGCTATTTATGGCGGTGCAAATGCTGTATTATTTATTGAAAAAGCAAGACCATCGGATTTTGGTTTTTATAAAGATATTTTTTCAAAAGAATTGCTTATTAAGCCATCAGATAATTATCCTTTAAGGAAATATGGAGATTCACTTAGTGTAAAAAATTTAGAATATGCAAAAATTGCTTGGACCTATTTTGAAAATAACTACCAAGAAAGTACGGGGTTATTTAATAGTGTAGATAAATATCCTGCAACCACTTTATGGGATATTAGCAGTTCTTTACATGCACTTATGAGTGCTTATGAGATTGATTTGATTGATAAAAAAGAGTTTGATAACAAGATGAATAAAGGCTTAACGTCTTTATCTAAAATGGCATTATACAAAGATAAGTTACCTAATAAAGTGTATAGCACGTATACTTTAGATATGGTAGATTATGCCAACCATAATACACTTGACGGAATTGGTTGGTCTGCAATGGATATCGGAAGAATTTTTAGCGCTTTTGAACGGGTTCGAAAGTTTCACCCAGAGTTTACTTTGCATGTAAATAACATTATAAAAAGATGGGATATAAGCGAAGTTTTAATGAAAGATGCTACACTTCATGGTATCGGATTTAATTTTAAAGATAAAGGAGTTCGAATCGTGCAAGAAGGAAAACTTGGTTATGAAGAATATGCTGCTAAAGGCTATTTAATTAATGGTTTTGATGCAACCGAATCGTATAAATATACAGATTTTTTAAAGTTTAATGAAATTTACGGAATTCAAATAGGAACCGATACAAGAGAAGTAAAACAACATCTTGCGTATAATTATATTTTATCAGAACCCTATATTTTAGATGGTATTGAATATGGTTGGGATATTAATTCAAGAGAACTAGCTTATCGAGTATATGAAGTACAAAAAAAGCATGCAGAAAAAATCGGAATTCCTGTAGCAGTGTCTGAAGACCATGTTGATAAAGCGCCTTATTTTGTGTATAATGCCATTTATACCAATGGGGATAGATGGACTTGTTTATCAGAAAATGGCGATGACGCAGTTAATTTTAAGTCCTTTTCAACAAAAGCAGCTTTTGCATGGGCTACATTGTATGATGATGCATATTCAGAAATACTAACAAAAAATTTAGACGGTTTATACGATATTAAAAAAGGATGGTTTGCAGGAAGGTACGATAAAGATTCTGAAATAAATAAAGCATTAACAGCAAATACCAATGGTATAATTTTAGAATGTTTGAGTTATAAAATGAATGGTCCGTTATTGAGAAATTTAAAATAAAAAAAGAAAAATTAAAATGAAAAAAATAGTATTTATAGTTTTATTATTTGGTGTAGCATATTATGCTAAAGCACAAAACACGTACGATAATTTAGGTCAGATGCTACGTATTCATAATTATATTATGGGTAAAGGTAGAATTAGAGGGGAGATAGGTTTTGGTACCAGTCAGGTAACGTATAAGCCATTAAATGACGAATTAATCGATTTTACCAGAGTAACAACGACACTGGCATTAGATTTTGTACCAAAACCACAAGATCATTTTCATATACGAACACAATTATTTTTTGATTTGCTTGATAATGAAAAAGCACCACCATATTTATCTAATATGTATTATCAAATTGGTTGGTATGATTGGCATAATAAGTCCGTTTCTTTTGGGTACGAAAACTATGGGCCAAATAAATTTTCGGATACCTCAAATTGGGGCGATAATTTAAAGCAAGGTTTTGTTTTTGTAAGTTATAATTATGATTTATTAGGAGATAATTCCAGTTTAAAACTGGACGATTCTTCACAAATAAGAATAAGTCCGTTAGCTCGTTATTTTTACGAATATCCAAATAAATTTGGGGTGGATGTAGGTGGAAATCACAAAGTAGTATTAGGAACTTCTGCAAGATGGAGTATTGCTAAGAAATTCTATATAGAAGGTGCCGCTTACTATTATCCAGATAGAAATACCGTACTTCCTTGGGATCCAGATTTTACCTATGGTTTTGGTTACTTTAACTGGGAAGCTTTTAGATTAAATATATCTTATGGTAACTGGATTGCAAATCGTTTTTCATGGAATGACAAAGAAATGGAACATGGCTTTGCTAATGGTGAATTTAAAGTGATGTTTACTTGGGCTTTGTAAGAAGAGATTATTTTCTCAATTTTTCTTTTTAGGCTTTTTTGATTTATGATGTTTCTTTAAATTAGAAAGCATAGTGTAAATCAAAAATGAATAAAAGAAAAAATCTAAATACTCTCCATCAACTTCATCATTTATTTTATTGATAGCAATTTCATCTCCATACTTTAATACAAATTTTTTAGCATCAGCAGGTTTAATTAAATCATGATTTTTATAATAATCATAATCAAATAATTCATTTGTCATTTTTAACTCTAAATTATCATATGAAGATTTTAAATAATCCATTGCAAGTTCTTTCTTTGTGAAAGCCTCAAGTCTTCCCCATTTATCATCATCTTGCCAAAATTTTAGGATTTCAAACGTTTCATAAAGCGTAAAAATTCTTTTATTTTCCAACCCACAAGACTTTAAATGTTCGCCAAAAT
>Ga0256844_10000682_pt1 | contig 12978 bp, 7 predicted proteins | sample MusselsmetaG_FD_189100 | JGI IMG/M metagenome (GOLD analysis project Ga0256844, IMG submission 189100) | Mussel associated microbial communities from hydrothermal vent at the East Pacific Rise, Pacific Ocean - Mussels | ecosystem: Host-associated > Mollusca > Shell > Unclassified ... | reverse complement strand
TTTCCTCAAATCTTGATGGAGAGCTCTTTTTTGATGATTTACACAAAAGCATTTATGCTACTGATGCCTCCGTATATCGAAAAATTCCTTTAGCAGTTGCCTTTCCGAAAACAAAAAATGATCTCAAAAAATTAATTGCATTCGCCGCTAAGAATAATATTACTTTAATTCCTAGAGCTGCAGGAACATCATTGGCAGGACAATGTGTTGGTGATGGAATTGTAGTTGATGTATCCAAACATTTTACTAAAATTTTAGCTTTTGACGAACGCAATAAAACCATTACTGTTGAGCCAGGTGTTATTCGCGATGAGCTCAATCTTTTTTTAAAACCTTACAACCTCTTTTTTAGCCCCAATACCTCAACGAGCAACCGATGTATGGTGGGTGGTATGGTGGGCAACAACTCCTCCGGCACAACATCTATCCGTTATGGCGTAACACGCGATAAAGTATTGGCATTAAAAACCATTTTATCTGATGGTTCTGAAGCTACCTTTAATGCACTTAGTGCTGAAGAATTTCGCATAAAAAAAACAGGAGATACACTAGAAAATAAAATTTACAAAACACTATATAAGGAACTTTCAAACCCTGAAACACAAGCAGAAATTGAAAGAGAGTTTCCAAGAACATCTATCCATAGACGGAATACAGGCTATGCTGTAGATGAACTACTACACTCTTCAGTATTTTCTGACAATGAAGAGAAAATAAATATTGCAAAGCTACTTTCTGGAAGCGAAGGAACGCTAGCTATGACCGTAGCTATCTCATTGACCTTAGATGAATTACCTCCTGAAAATAAAATAATGATTGCTGCGCATTTTGACAGTATTCAAGAAAGCTTAGAAGCGGTATTGCTAACCATGAAACACAAATTATACATGTGTGAATTGATGGACAAAACCATTCTAGATTGCACTAAAAATAACCGTGAGCAAACCAAAAATCGATTTTTTATTGAAGGTGACCCTCAAGCTGTTTTACTACTTGAAGTCAAAGGGAATTCCACCAAAGAAGCTGAACTATTAGCCAACACATTGATTGATGATTTAAAGCAACATAATTTTGGTTATGCCTATCCTAAATTACATGGAAACGACACAAATAAAGCTACTGAGCTCCGTAAAGCAGGACTTGGTTTATTAGGAAATATTATTGGCGATAACAAAGCCGTAGCTTGTATTGAAGATACCGCTGTAGACCTACAAGACCTCCCCGCTTATATAGCAGATTTCACCAAAATGATGGACAGCTACAAACAGGAAGCCGTGTATTATGCGCATGCAGGTGCTGGCGAACTTCATTTACGTCCTATTTTAAACTTAAAAAAATCTAAGGATGTTGCTTTATTTAAAACTATCACTACAGAAACAGCAAAACTAGTCAAGAGCTATAAAGGATCGTTTAGCGGAGAACATGGCGACGGCATTGTACGTGGTGAATTTTTACCTTTAATGATTGGAGAACAAAATTACAAACTCCTCAAACGTATCAAATTTGCTTTCGATCCGCAAGCTATCTTTAATAAAGGAAAGATTATTGATGCTTTCCCTATGGATGAATCATTACGATACACTACAGACAGAGAAGAACCAGAAATTAAAACACTACAAGATTTTTCTGACTCCCAAGGTATTTTACGCGCGGCAGAAAAATGCAATGGCTCTGGAGATTGCAGAAAACCATCTAGTGCTGGTGGCACGATGTGTCCTAGCTACAGAGCGTCAAAAGATGAAAAAGACACCACTAGAGCAAGAGCAAATGCTTTACGTGAGTTTTTAACCAACTCCGAAAAAAGCAACCCTTTTAACCAAGAAGAGCTTAAACAAGTGTTTGACCGCTGTTTAAGCTGTAAAGCCTGTGCTAGCGAATGCCCAAGCAATGTTGATGTCGCTAGTTTTAAAGCAGAATTTTTATATCAATATCAAAAAAGCAATCCACCATCATTAAGAACCAAACTATTTGCCAATAATGTAAAGTACAATAAGCTAGGAAGTCTTACACCTACGCTTACCAATGCTATTTTAAACACAAAAATTACTAAAATTTTAATGGGCATTGCCCCAGAACGAAGCATCCCAAAGCTTGCTTCTAAAACCTTACGAAAATGGTACGGACAACAAGCTAAAATTGAAAATACAAAAAACGGAAAAGTATATTTGTTTTGCGATGAGTTTACCAATTATTATGATGTTCAAGTAGGTATAGACACCGTACAATTACTACAAAAGTTAGGCTATCAAGTTGAAATTATTGATCACGAAGAAAGTGGACGAAGCTTTATCTCTAAAGGTTTTCTAGACGAGGCTAAAACTATTGCCAATAAAAATATAGCTACTTTTAAAGAACTCCTTACAGATGAAACACCCTTAATCGGGATAGAACCATCGGCTATTTTATCTTTTAGAGATGAATATATTCGACTCGCAGATAATAAAGAAGCGGCACAACAAATTTCAACACATACATTTACCATTGAAGAATTTATTCAAAAAGAAATAAAAAAAGGAAAAATTACAGCCTCTCAATTTTCTTCTAAAACCAAGACGATTAAAATTCATGGGCATTGTCATCAAAAATCACTATCAACAACAGCTTCTATTTTTACCATGTTGAATATTCCAAAAAACTATACCGTTACAATCATCAATTCTGGTTGTTGTGGCATGGCAGGATCCTTTGGTTATGAAAAAGAGCATTATGAGCTCAGTATGAAAGTTGGAGAAGATTCGTTGTTTTCAAAAATAAGGACTTACGATACCAAAACAGAAATTTCAGCTTCGGGTACAAGCTGTCGTCATCAAATTTATGATGGCACAAAACGGACAGCCAAACACCCCGTAAGCCTATTAAAAGAAGCTCTGCTTTAGAAAAAAGTCTCACAGAGCTATCATTAATAAAATTATCACCTATATGAATCGATTTATAGCACTAAAATTAATCCCTACACTATTTTTATTTTTTTTAGTTGGTAGCTGTACTTCTGTAAAAAACTACAATCTACAGATTACAAAACAACATTCTCCTGAAGAACTACATAGAGATACAGACCTTGCTTATGAAAAGCTACAAAAGCTTCACCCTGATTTGTACTGGTACATCTCTAAAGAAGCTTTAGATAAAAAATTTAAAAACTTAAAAGACCAGCTACAAACACCACTCACCAGTCGAGAATACTACATGCAATTAGCCCCTGTAATTACAGCGATAAAACAAGGACACACTTCTGTATATCCGCCATTTAAAAAGAAAACGAAAACAGAAAGAAAAGCAAAGAAAAAAGAAGAACCACCTTTTAAACCCTTTCGGTTTAAGCGCATTAATAATAAGCTATATATCATTAAAAACTTTAGCAAAGACAGCACCCTATTTGTAGGCTCTGAACTATTGAACGTTGCCAATGAAAAGGTGAGAAATCTACTTGCATCCTTTGAAAAATTAGCAACTTCTGATGGCTTTAACAAAACCTTTTTACCACAATATATTGGAAGTCACTTTGGTGAATTTTACACGCGCACACACCTTAAAAAAGATAGTATTTCACTCATTTTAAAAAATAAAGACAGCATTTATAGTCATTTTTTAATCAGAAAAAAATCTATTATTCTTAAAAAAGAAAAAAACACTCTTAAGCAAAAATTTTCTAGAAAGAAAAAAAAGAATAGAAAAAAATGGGAGAGTAAATATGGCTATGATAACTATACCAAAGAAAAAATACGAGACCTTGACTTTATAAATCTAGACACTTCGCATATTATTTCATATCTAAAAATTCGTGGTTTTCGCAAGGGTAATTACGAAGATTTTTACAAAGAAAGCTTTGCTAAAATTGATTCAGCCAAAAGCAACTATTTAATTTTAGACTTAAGAGACAATTTAGGTGGAAGAATGTCAGAAATTAATGAGCTATACTCCTACCTGTCAGACAAGGAGTATCTCTTTATTAAAGAAGCCAAAATGACAAAAGGCAATAGCTTTATGTATCCTTTTTTACATTCAAAATCATGGCTCACCAAATCCTTTTCAATCTTACTATACCCAGCGCTTGTAACAATACAAGCCTTTAAAGTAAAAAAGATAAATCAAAAACCAAACTTTCAATTCAAATCTTTAAAGCGAAAACAACCAAAATCAAATAATTATAAAGGCAAAATTTATGTATTAATTAATGGTGAAAGCTTTTCTGCTAGCGCAGTACTCTCTACACATTTAAAAGCTACAAAACGAGCACTATTTGTTGGTGAAGAAACTGGAGGCTCCTACAATAGTACGGTGGCTGGAATGTTTGCCAATATTGAACTTCCAAACTCAAAAGTAAGGCTTCGCATTGGTTTAATGAATCTAAAAACACCATATACTACTGAGCCTGATGGTTATGGCATAAAACCTGACATTTTAATTAAAACAACACGGCTTGATAAAGATGAGCAATTGGTATGGGTTTTGAGCGATGTACTAAAAAATTAACACACAAAATTTATGAAAAAAGTCTTGTCACTATTCAAGTTCTCTGAAGATGTCTTATCACCACCTTTAATTTCTGCCCACTCCACGTTAGCTGAACGATTGGGATATTCAAAAGAAGCCAAACTCTTAATCATCCATGCTGATGATGCAGGCTTAGCACATTCAGAAAATGCTGCAACCATCAAAGCTTTTGAAGAAGGCTCCATAAACTCGGCTAGTATTATGGTACCCAGTCCTTGGTTTCAAGAAATGGCTACCTATGCAAAGAACAATACCAAATTAGATATTGGCATACATCTAACACTTACTGCAGAATGGAAAAATTACAAATGGGGAGGTGTACTTCCTGCTACCGAAATAAAAAGTTTACTCAATACTGAAGGATACTTTTACGCAAAAGTAAAAGACGTTGTTGAACATGCCAATCTCAATGAAGTTGAAAAAGAATTAACAGCACAAATAGAACGTGCGCTAATGTTTGAGGTACAACCTACACATTTAGATAGCCATATGGCAACTCTTTTCTCAACACCAGAATTATTCAAAATCTATATTAAATTAGGTGAAAAATACAGGCTCCCGGTTTTTATACCAATGAATGTTGTTAAAGATTATCCTGAACTCCTAAAAAAGATAACCACTTCTCAAATACCCATCGACAATTATACGATGATGCTACAGAACATATCAAAAGAAGATTGGACTGCATTCTACATTAATGCGCTAGAAAAACTAGAACCTGGTGTTCATCAATTCCTAGTACATGTTGCTTATAACAACGATGAAATGCAGGCTGTAGCTATAGATCACCCTAGTTTTGGAGTTACTTGGCGACAAAATGATTTTGACACCTTAAAAAGTATTGCATTTAAAGAAGCCCTACACAAAAACAAGATTCAACTAATAACCTGGAGAGATATTAAAAATATACAATACTAATTCCTTAAAATTATGGCTTGATAATAAACGTTGATGTATTCACCAAAGAAAAAATACCATAGCCTTTATCAAAATTGCTATGTAAGATTACAGGCTCTACAAACGGGTTTTCTTCTGCATAATCAGAAACTCTAAGCGACGTATCATATTTATAAAAATCTTCAGTAATATGATATAGTATCGCCTTATATGTTGTGTTCGCAGAAAAATTAGAATTAGAAGTTACAATTTCAAAATTTTGTTCTCCATTAAAAGCAGCATCATTAAAAGTAACGCATCCATTACAGAAACCTGACTCTTTGGTTTGTGACCCAAAAGGGTATAAATATGCGTCATGATAAGAGTTGTCTCCGTCCTTCCGTTGTAACTTTAGCAAATAATAATCTTTTTGGTTTGAATTATCACTTATTTTAATTTTTAGAGAATTTTCGTTTATAGTTGCCTCTAAAATAGGCGCTTTTTCAGGATATGTTTGCTTTGCGATAATCGTCTCATAATTAGGAGCAGAAATTGTTAATGTATATTCATTATTTGGCATAAAATTAATAACCGAATTCGCTACATAAAAATTATTTGGTGCTATAGGATGAAAATCAATTGCAGTATTACCTCCTGTTAAAGCAACCGTAGCATTATTTAACACTTGAGCATTTGAATTTTCATCAAATGGATCTTGAGAAAAAGAAACCAACACCTGATTTGTTTCGTTTGACACGCCTAACATTGCTGTTCCTGCTAATTTACTTTCCTGCTCATCTAAATCTAAATCTATAGGTTTTTCAAAAAAATCTTCAGAGCATGAAATTAGCAATAAACTTATTGTAAAAAACGCTATTATTCTTTTTAATTGTATCATTATTATTAGAATTTAAATCGGTAAGAAATTGAAGGCACCAACGGAATTAAACTAATTTGTTTATACTGCTTTTTATTTGTACTAAAATCAGTACCTAAGTATACATAAAACGGATTACTTCTCATGTAGGCATTATACACACCGAATATCCATGCGCGTTCTCCCCAACTTGTTTTTTTAACAAATTCAAGTCCTAAATCTAAACGATGGTATGCTGGCATACGATAACTATTTTTACTTCCAACAACTGATATTTGCGACAACTCTCCATACTGATTAAAACTAGTGTAGGTAGCTTCTGTTAAAGATATTGCATTTCCTGTACTATATACCCAAGTACCACTTAAATGCAACCTGTCAGAAAATTTATGCATAAGTACCAGTTCAAAATCATGCCGTCTATCAAATTTATAAGGATACTCCTTTCCTGAGTTAATATCATCAAACTGCCTAGTATTCCATGCCAATGTATAGCCTATCCAACCTGTAGTTTTTCCTCTTTTCTTTTGCAATAGAACTTCCATTCCATAAGCAGTACCTTTTCCTTGTGTAATTTTATCTTCCCAATTTTCTTCAATATTAAAAAAACTTGCACCTTCTTTATAAGAAATCACATTATCCATTTCCTTATAATAACCCTCCACACTTAATTCTATATTATTTTTTAGCGTAGTTGCAATACCAAAGGCTCCTTGCCATGATGCTTGCGGTTTAATTCGCTCTGTTGAAGGCACCCATAAATCAGTTGGCAAACCAATAGATTCATTGGTTAGTAAATTAATATACTGCGCCATAGATGCATAGGATGCTTTTAAGCTCCACTTTTTATTGACCAAATACCGAAGCCCTATACGTGGCTGTAAAGAACTATACTTTTTGTCACCAATAGCAAAACCTGAAGCATGCAAACCAATATTAGCTTTTAAATTTCCTAATTTTAATTCATCTTCTACATATGCAAAATATTCATTTGAATACTGCTTCTTTTGTTTGTCTAATAGTTCAAAATCCTCATCATCAAAATCACCTTTTAAAGCTAATGCACCAGGGTTGTACGTATGATATGTATTACCCAATCCAAAACGGATATGATGGTTGGGATTTGGAATATAATCAAAATCAATTTTTCCAGCGTAATCAAATATACCCGATTTATATAAAGCTTCAAATTTATTATGCTCCCCTTGAGATAAATCTTCTTCGCCTACTTCAAAATTAAAATTAAAGTTACTATGCGTAAGTGTTGTATTTGCAAACAGCTTACTATTGACCTTGTAGTTCCAACGAAATGCAGTAATTACATTCCCCCAATCAATTCCTGCTGTTGTTCTATAATAATCATTACTATTTTTATCATTTTCTTTAAAATCATTTTTAAAAACATCAGATCCCAAGTAAGCACTCAAATAAATACTATGCTTTTCATTAAACTTATGATTTATCTTTGCATTTAAATCATAAAAATAAGTACTCAGGTCTAAATCATCTCCACTTCTTTTCACCTCCTTAGCAATAAATGGCTTCGCAATAAGGTCAAAATAATTACGCCTTCCTGAAATCATAAAAGAAGTTTTGTCTTTTACAATAGGCCCTTCTAAAGTAAGCCTTGAAGATAAAATTCCGATTGCACCTTCTCCGTGAAACTCTTTTTTATTCCCTTCTTTCATATTAATCTCAATAACCGATGATAATCGCCCTCCATATCTTGCAGGAAACCCTCCTTTAGTTAACGAAACATTTTTAATAGCATCTGTATTAAAAACAGATAAGAATCCTAATAAGTGAGACACATTATAAACAGGCACACCATCTAAGATGACTAAATTTTGATCTGGGCTTCCTCCTCTTACATAAACACCATTCATTCCTTCAGTTCCTCCCTGTACACCTGGCAATAACTGTAGTGTTTTCAACACATCGTTTTCTCCTAAAATAGTAGGTATCTTCTCTATAGCACTAACAAGCACACTAATCTGGCTCATCTGCGCCTTTTCTTCAATTTTTGCTTTCCGTTTAACGGATATTACAACTTCCTCTAGTTCATTATCTGGCTTCAAATTAAAATTAATAATAGTATCTTTTTTCAATTCAAATGACAAGGACTTCGGCTGATACCCCACAAAAGAAGCATATATATTTAAATTCCCTTTAGGAAGTGTTAAACTATAAAACCCATAAGTATTCGAAGTTGCACCTTTGCTCTTAATTACTTCAAAAACATTAGCTCCTAACAAACGTTCTGCTGTTTTTGCATCTTGAACATATCCACTTATGGTATATTTTTCTTGAGCAAAAGAAAAGTTAAAAAGTAATACTAGAAAAAATAGAAGTGCTTGTTGTTTAAGTTTCATAGAAGTTTGCATTAATTCCAACAAATAAAACGCTTTATTAGACAATCTATTGTTAAAATAACTTTAAAATTTTTAAGTCAAAAAAAAAGAGTTGTATTTTAGTGAAGCTTTGTAGTTAAATCTTCTTCATTTGCTGCTTTAACATTTTAATCTGATCGGTGAGCACACCTTGTTTATCTAATTTTTTTGCTTCAGCAATCAGCATGGTTGCTTCCCGCTTCCTCCGTTTTGTCATAGCTACACCTGCTAATTGTAGTTTTGCCATAGCCGCATCATGATCCATAGACAAACCAAACTTTAATGCTTTTTTAAAGAATTTTTCTGCCTGTGTTAAATTAGTTTGAGAAACTAAAATACCATGCAAGAAGTTAAAATAACCTTCTTGTTTTGGCAATAAAGCACTAGATGGATTCTTTATTTTATCTAACCACTTCCGTGTGCCTGGGAAGTCTTGCTTACGCAATCGTAAAAAAGCCAATAACAGCATTTCATTTTTATAATAGAAAAAAACAAAAATTCCTGCTAAGAATAGAATGGAAATACCATTCATAATATGCCCTTTGATAAATTCAAATACAGACCAAGCAAAAATTAATGCCGCAATAACCAATTTGATGTTTTTATTAAACATAATGCTCTAAAATTTAAGCTACAAAATTACATCATATTTTTGCTTTTCCTAAAAAAGAAGATACTAATCTGAAAAAATACAGTTCTTAACATACTATTTCTTTTTAAATAAACGTTACATATTGTTATCAAACTCTAAATACTAGATACATGAGACTTTTAATTATTACTTTATGCATAAGTATTGTTTCTTTTACAGGATACGGTCAAACAAAATCAGCATCAAAAAATTCCATCTCTATTCAAACAGGATACAATAGAGGTTACGGCATCATGGCTAGTTATTCTATTCATCATATTGCAGAAGGTTTACCAGGGAACTTACGGTTAAGTTTTGGTATGAATTGGATGAATCCTGGTAATGCCTCAAATGCGCGTAAAATTTTTATCAATAATGCAACTAACGGCGTACCCGAAAAAAAAGGAACATCTTTAGATTTTAGAGCCGATTATATGATGCCATATAAACTATTAAACTTTAAAAACACTTACTTCGTATTTGGTCCAAGATACTCCAGTTTTAAGGCCAATTTTAATTATGTTGGCGGTAATGAAAACTTTGATGTTACTACAAAGCAATGGGGGATTGGGCTCGGACTAGAAACCTATTTCAAAATGAACTCAAAGTTAGATTTATCTTTATCTACAGGATTAGACTACTTTTTTAACAGCACTTTAAAAGGTCACGATACTAGTTACAGTCCCAATAACGACAATATAAATGCTAGAAAAGACAATCAAAATAACAACACTCCTTTTAACTACAAAGATACCAACAAAGCGATTAAGCAACCTCAATTTATGCCTAGAATAATGGTAGGTGTACTTTATAGATTATAAACTTTTTGTTTAAAAGTGGTATAAAAGTTATATTATTACATCAAAATAAAGATATATTTTTATCGTTTATTGTATGTAACTTATGCTAAAAAAAACTGGTAAAATAATTCTCCTTTTGATATTTGGAATTTTCTTAATTTTTGGAATTTTTCTAGCTTCAGTTTATTATGGAGCCTTTGGTCATTTACACAGCACCGAAGAACTTCAAGAATTTCAAAACCAAACAGCAACTCTCGTATTGTCTGATGACGGCCAGCTTATCGGAAAATTCTATGCAGAAAACAGAACAAATATCAAGTATCAACAACTCCCTAAATATCTTATAAATGCTTTAGTAGCCACAGAAGATGCTCGTTATTTTGAACATGACGGTGTTGATTCTCGTAGCCTTTTACGTGTATTTTTTAAAACTATTCTTTCTAACAAAAAGCGTTCTGGTGGCGGAAGCACCATCAACCAACAATTGGCAAAGAATATGTACGGCAGAAAGAAGCATGGCATGTTAATTAATAAGGCTAAAGAAGCCTTTCTAGCTTATCGATTAGAAAAAATTTACAGCAAAGAAGAAATTTTAACACTCTATTTAAATACAATTCCTTTTGGGGAAAATGTACTCGGTATAGAAGCTGCCTCTAGACGCTTTTTTAACAAATCTGTAGAGAAACTTAAAATTGATGAAGCTGCTATATTAATTGGCATGCTAAAAGCAAACACACATTACAACCCTAGATTACATCCAGAAAATGCTTTAAAAAGAAGAAATATTGTATTTGCCCAAATGGAAAAATACAGCTACCTAGAAACATCCGAAAAAGATTCGCTACAAAAACTACCAGTACAATTAGACTATGCCAACTTAGAATCTGAAGGCCCTGCAAATTATTTTTTAGTGCAAGTCAAGAAAGAGGCAAATAGTATTATTAAAAAAATAAACACTTTAGATAACTTAGATTATTCAATTAGAAATGATGGCCTTATAATTACAACAACATTAGATTTGTCTTTACAAAAACAAGCTCTAAATGCATTTAGAAACCATCTAAATAAAATGCAAAAACGATTGTTTAAGCAGTACAAAACTAAATACCATAGCACCGTTTTAAATAAACTTGTTCAACAAGAGCTTAACCATTTAAAGAAAAACAAAACAGCTGACATCAAAAAAAAGAGAGAACTATTTAATTGGGATGGGATATCTAACGATTCCATTTCAATACGCGATAGTATACGCTATAATCTAAACCTTTTACATGCTGGCTTATTGGCTTTAGACCCTCAAACTGGCGCTATAAAAACTTGGGTTGGCGGTATTGATTTTAGAACACAACCCTATGATCAAATTTTTGCACAACGACAAATAGCATCTACTTTTAAACCCATTCTCTATGCTGCAGGCTTAGAGCAAGGCATCATGCCATGTGCATATTTAGACAACAAGGCAATTATTTTTTCTGATTTTGAAAATTGGAAACCTCAAAATTATGACAAATCTATAGGCGGAAATTACTCTATGGCCGCTGCCTTAGCCAAATCTATGAATATTCCTACCGTAAACCTTTTTCTAAATGTTCCTTTCACCAATTTAGAGCTTCTTTGGAAAAAACTAGGCTTCACTCAAGATTTAGTCCGCAAACCCTCTGTTGCCCTTGGCACTGCTAATGCTAGCATTTACGAATTAGCCATAGCCTACAGTGCTTTTGCAAATGGCGGCTATCGTATTAAAGCACAAACCATCGTTTCTATCAAAACTTCGGATGGCAAAATTATTTATAAAAATAAATGGATTAAACCTCAGAAAAAAGATCGGGTTATTAGCCAAATTTCTACACAATTGCTAACAGCCATACTGCAAAAAGCTATTCGAGAAGGAACAGGTAGGTCTATAAGAAATAAATATGGCATTACTATACCCTTAGCTGGAAAAACAGGAACATCTCAAGGCTATTCAGACGCTTGGTTTGCCGCATACACACCTAAACTAACACTTGTTACACGTGTTGGCGCATCTTCTCCCAAGATTCGATTTTCTACAGGAACAAATGGTGCGGGTAGCAAACTAGCATTACCTCTGGCTGCCAAAACACTTCAAAAATCTCAACAGAAGTATGGCAAGCCCTTTAAATCACTACCTGAAGAACTTTTAGGAGCTTTAGATTGTGAAGATTATCTTGAAGACTCTGCTTTTGAAATCTTTTTTGAAAACTTATTTAGACAGAACTCTCCAAATTTAGACAGAACACAGCGCAGAGCAGAGCGAAAAGAAGCACGTAAAGCACGAAGAGAAAAACGTAAAAAGGAAAGAAAAAGAAAAAAATAATTTTAATTCTCTAAATATAAGGAGGTTACATAAGTTCGGCTGCAAGTTTCAAAACCAACAAATAAAAATTTAAAAATAAAAATCAGCGCAAACCTTTGAATATCTATATTTTATCAATTTCTTTGTAGGATAATTAAGTAATTGATTGTTATATATTAAATAACAATTATTCAAAAGTAAATTTATGAAGAAAAAAATCTCCTTGCTAATTACATCTTTAAGTATAGTTGCATTGGCATTTATTATCGTATCATTTTCCTCTGAAGATGAAAAAGAAAAATACTGGTATACATCAAATGATGTAAAAGGATATATCAGTATACAAAAAGAAGACTATATTAAAAAAGATGGAAATTCGGCAACTAAACTGCATACAAAAGTAGATGCTCGATTTGAAAAAAGACCTATCTCTTTTAGCCTAAGCACTGTTTGTGAAGGAAGTAAAATGACAAATTCAAATAAGCTAACTTTTAGTGGCCTTATGGATATCAGCATCAAACCTGTTAATTTTATAGGAGATGTTCTCAATAGAGATAAGGATAATGTTACTTTATGGAATTTTCATGGTGATT
>Ga0256844_10000681_pt1 | contig 12979 bp, 10 predicted proteins | sample MusselsmetaG_FD_189100 | JGI IMG/M metagenome (GOLD analysis project Ga0256844, IMG submission 189100) | Mussel associated microbial communities from hydrothermal vent at the East Pacific Rise, Pacific Ocean - Mussels | ecosystem: Host-associated > Mollusca > Shell > Unclassified ... | reverse complement strand
TTTAATATGATAAAAAACGCCGAACTCTACCCTGAAAGCCGACTAAAAGAACTTCAAGACCTCACAGGTATTCCCTATCAAGAGATAAAAAAGGATATATTTAAACTCATAGATGATGAGGTCGATTTGTCTAAAGAGCCGTTTTCTAAGCTTAAGAGGGATATGGTGTATGAGTTGGGGTTAATATGAAAAGCCTCGTAGGGTGCTGTTTTCAACGCACCAAAAAACCAAATACGCATAAAATAACACCTCGCCGAAAGGCTTATTTTACCCTTTCTAAAAGGCTCTTCTTCTTTCCAAATATTGGTGCGATAGCAATCGTCCCCTACGTTAAACATCTCTTCTTTTTGCCGATTTTTATTTGTGGTGCGTTGAAAACAGCACCCTACGGTAAACCCCATTTATTAAATATATTTAAGGAAATTTTATGAGTTATTATATAGATACTCTAACCAAAAAAACAGGCTTTTTATCAGCCATTTTAGCCCTAGTTTTAGCCCTTTTAATTGGCTATGATGCGATGATGCGTTATCTCTTTTCAGAGGGGTCTATTGCCCTGCAAGAGATAGAGTGGCATATCTTTGATATAGTCTTTCTTTTGGGGCTTTCTTATGCTCTAAAGCATGATAAACATGTGCGTGTAGATATTCTGTTTGTTAACTACTCGCCTCAGACAAAAGCTATTGTGCAGATGCTCTCTATGCTTTTTTTACTTATCCCTTTTTCGCTCTTTTTTTTAAGTGGAGCTTTTGATATGACTGTTCAGAGCTTTATGCAACATGAGGTATCTTCTGACCCTGGGGGGTTGGAGTATCGGTTTGTTATTAAAGGGGTTCTGTTTTTGGCTTTTGTGCTTTTGGTGCTTCAGGCTATTTCTGAAATTATAAAAGCTTATGCTAAATTGGACTCTAAAAAGCCTCTTTTTATTGCTTTGGGGGTTGTGGCTCTTTTTGTGGGCTTCTCTTCTCTTGATTTAGCCTTTTGGATTGAGCCATTGTGGTTGATGTTTATATTAACGCTTCTTCTGCTTCTTACAGGTTTTCAGGTGGCATTTGTATTTGCAGGGGTGGCGTTGTTTTTTGCTCTTATCTCGGATGAGTTGGGGTTGAATGTATTGGATATGTTGCCTTATCGGGTTTATGGGATTATGGGGAATACAACGCTTATGAGTGTGCCTCTTTTTATATTGATGGGGTTGATTTTAGAGAAATCTAAAGTTGCAGAAGATTTACTTCTTTCTATGGGTAAACTCTTTGGGGGGATTCGTGGAGGTTTGGCAATCTCGGTGGTTGTTGTTGGTGCAATTCTCGCAGCGAGTACAGGAATTGTTGGGGCTTCGGTGGTTATGATGAGTTTGATTGCTCTGCCTTTGATGCTAAAACATAACTATTCGCCAGAGTTAGCCACAGGGGCAATTACTGCTAGTGGAACATTGGGGCAGATTATCCCTCCTTCTATTGTTTTGATTGTTTTAGGCGACCAGATGCACCTTAGTGTTGGGGATTTGTTTAAAGCTGCCGTTGTGCCAGGATTATTGCTTATTATTCTCTATATTTTGTATATTTTGATTTATGCTTACTTTAACGAAGAGGTAGCACCTGCCATTCCTCAAACTGAACCCTATAGAGATATTGTAAAAGAAGCATTAAAAGTTATTGCTCCTCCGATGATTTTGATTATTGCTGTTTTGGGGTCTATCTTTGCTGGTATTGCATCTCCTACCGAATCGGCAGCGATTGGGGTTATTGGGGCTTTGCTCTTGGCTCTTTTTAAACACCGTTTCTCTTTTGAACTTGTGCGTTACTCTTCTATTGAGACGGTTAAACTTACCTCTATGATATTTATGATTTTGATTGGTGCTACAGCCTTCTCTTTGGTCTTTAATGAGCTTGGTGGAGATGTGATGGCTATGGAGTTCTTTAAAGATGAGGTTGGGGATAAATGGACATTTATTTTAATCTCTATGTTGGTTATCTTTATGCTTGGGTTCTTTATTGATTTTATCGAGATAGCTTTTGTGGTTGTGCCTATTTTAGTACCAATTGCTCATGCTTTTGGAATTGACCCTGTTTGGTTTGCTATTTTAATTGCTCTAAATCTTCAGGCTTCATTTTTAACCCCACCCTTTGGATTTGCACTCTTTTACCTAAAAGGTTCGGCAGGAGACTTGGTAACAACGGGTCAGATTTATAAAGGGGTGCTTCCTTTTATTGCTTTACAGCTTTTAGCACTGTTAATTATAGTATTATTTCCTAATTTGATTTACCTATTCGGGTAGGGTTGGCTTTAGCCGACCATTTAATTTAAAGGAGACAAAAATGGAAGATAATAGAATAGATTTCACACTAAAGCCAGATACTATTGAGAACTTAAAGGCATTTTCAGAGTTGTTAAAAAAAGATGTAAGTTGGGTTTTGGAAGAGGCGTTAACGGAGTATTTTAGTACAGTACAAAAACAACTGCTAGAGAAGAATCTAGCAGATGAGAATGCCATGACCAATTTAGATTATGATGAGTTTTGGGATGGGTTAGACATTTAACCTTTTTTTCCTGTTGGATGAGGTGTTTTAATCTCTTTGTGTACCTCTTTTATTTCTGTTGTTTCTTTTTCTTTATATTGTTCTATTGAACCAATAATTTTTCCACCCTCTTCAATAATGAGTCGGTTTAGTACGATTTTTCCATTGATAGAGCCAGTAGAGACAACTTTTAGGAGTTCAGAGACAACAACATCACCTTGAATGAAGCCAGAAAGTTGAAGGTTTTTAACCACTACATTATTATAAATAGAACCATTATTTAAGACATCTAAGCTGTTACATTGTAGTGTGCCATTGAGCTTTCCATTGATAGTGACATTTTTTGCTTTAACGTTACCCTTAACCTCAGCGTTCTCTCCAATCATAACTGAATCAACAAAAATATCTCCATTGACTGTTCCTTCAACTTGAACTGATCCTTTACCTTTTAAATCTCCTGTTACTTCTATATCTCGTGCAATAAAGGTAGAAGATGAAGAGGCTGATTTGTTTTCTTTAAATAATGCCATTGAAATTCCTTTAGTTTTGACTAATAAGGTAATAATAACAAAAAAATGGTGTTAAATAATTATTTTTTACTTTTTTAGAGTAAAAAAGATTTAATATTTTTTACTGTTAAAAAATAAATTAGTATAGAGGTATTTATGTTTTTAATTATTTTTTTATATTTAAAGTATAATTAAAAAAAAATACTAAAGTTAATTTTCTATTTTTTTCATAGTAATTATTTGGTAAGATTAAGATGATTCATTAAAAATATACTAATAAAAGGTAAACTTATGGCAAACACTATTGAAATTCTTAAGGCAGAGCTTCCTAACTATGCAGGTCTTACAAAATCTGAAAAGAACTTTGGACTCTCTCATTTAGAAGAATGGATACCATCAAACGGTCATCTTAATACACTTATTGATAAATATTCAGAAAAATCACTCGACATTAAACCTTTTTTACATAAAGTAGGTCTTTTAGACTAAATAATTGTTTTTACTTATTTCATTTTAAACAAAATGGAATATTCATTAACATGTTAAATTAAGTTGTTATTATTTGTAAGTAACTTTAATTAATAGAATAAAAATATTATGATAATAGCTCATTTTGGCTATTATCACAGATTTTTTATCTTTTTATCTCTATTTTTCTCATCTCGTTTTCGGGTAATTGTAATAAAAGTGGTTTTTTGGCTTCATCAAGCCATTTTAGTACTGCAACTATCTCTTTTTCTCTCATTGTTGTACATCCTGCTGTTCCTTTACTTCTAGGGCTTTTGATATGTATAAAAATACATGAACCACTTTGAGCAATATTTTCAGGATTATGTTGAACGGTAATTCCATACTTATAAAGATTGTTTCTGAGTTTCATATGTTCAAAACTCTTATAATCTTTTTTTATTCTTTTACTGTCGATAATGGTGTTATAAAACTCTGATTTACTATCATCAACACAATGGTCGGTTCTTGTGTAACGTTGATATGGAAAATCTATTTTAAAATTTTTGTAACCAAACCCATTTCCTAAAGAGAAGAGTCCTGCTGGTGATTTTCCATCGCCCTCTTTTTTGATGTATTTTGCACTCTTTGGAATGTTATGTAGTCCTAAACCCCAACCTAAACCGTTGCGACCTAAAACTATATCTATCGCGTTTTCAACTTTAATCCATTTTCCCTTTTTATTACGTTCATAACGTTGTAGTTCTCCCTTTTTTTCATGCCAGTTTGGGGTGGTTACCATAATAAGTTGTTGACTTTCTATTGGAATAGTAATTGATTTTTTTTCTGTTTCAAAATTTTTTGTAGATACAGTGTTTTGTAAATTAGTACCTTGACAAGCTGTAAAGAGTGTTAAGCTCAATGTTAATATTTTTACTGTTTTCATATATGTTATAATCCTTTTTTATTTTAATATGAGGAAAAATCATGGAAAATTTAGGAATTTATTCAGTATTAATTCCACTCTTTATCATCATTATGGCTATTATAACCAAAGATGTGGTGGTCTCTTTACTATCTGGAATTTTTTTAGGAGAATTGGTGGTGCATCAATTTAATCCGTTAGAAGCTATTATTGCCTTACTTGATGGCTTTATTGGACTCTTTGGGGAAGGGTGGATAACCAAAACCATTCTTTTTGCTCTTTTAGTTGGTGCAATTATTAAGCTTATTACGGATGGGGGAGGGGTTAAAGGTTTTATTGACTATTTGAGTGCAAAACAAAAAAATATAGACTCTCCAAAAGGGGCATTGCTCTTGGCTTATTTTTTAGGGGTTGTTATTTTCATAGAGTCCTCTATTACTGCCTTGGTTGCAGGTACGGTGGCACGTCCATTGTGTGATAAAAATGGTGTGAGTCGTGAAAAGTTGGCATTTGTTTGTGACTCTACTTCTGCACCTATCTGTTCTCTTATCCCTTTTAATGCTTGGGGAGCTCTACTTCTAGGTTTGATTGTTACGGCTATTGATAGTGCTGTTATAGAAGGAGAGGGGGTCTCTTTGCTGATAGAGTCTATTCTTTTTAACTTCTACTCTTTCTTAATGGTTATTTTTGTACTTTTTGTGATTTTATTTGATATTAATATTGGACCAATGCGTCATGCGAAGGCTGTCTCTTTTAAATTAGAGACAATTGTAGAGAAAGAAGAGTATTCTAAATCTCCTTTTTTAATGATACTTCCTCTACTTGTTCTAATTTTTATGGTGCCCATTTCGCTCTACTATACAGGGGATGGTGACATCTTAAAAGGGAGTGGTTCTACATCGGTATTTTATTCGGTGGTTACTACTTTAGTTTTTATCTATTTCTATTATGTAATTGGGGGACACTTAAAGCACAAAGAGTATTTTAATTCGCTCTATGCAGGAGTATCTGATATGATACCTATTGTTCTTATTTTACTTTTAGCATTTTTAATTGGAGATGTGATTAAACTTTTAGGAACAGCAGACTATTTAGCTGAGTTAATGAATGGAAATATCTCTCCGATGCTTTTGCCTTTTTTAGTTTTTGTGGTTTCTGCATTAACCTCTTTTTCCACAGGAACAAGTTGGGGAACATTTTCAATTATGATGCCCATCGCTTTAGCACTGGGTGCAACTTTCGATATGCATATACCATTAATGATAGGAGCAGTTATTTCAGGGGGAATTTTTGGAGATCATGTTTCTCCTATTTCAGATACGACAATCATCTCTTCAATGGCAAGTGGATGTGACCACATAGAGCATGTTCGAACTCAAATGCCTTATGCTTTGATTGTTGCAGTTATAGCGTCTCTATTGTATTTAGGTGCTGGATGGATAATGGTTTAAAGAGAGAATAAGGTGTAGTCAGAGGCTACACCTTTTATACTATTATAACAAAAAATATTAAAGTTCTATATTTAGTGCATTTAATGTTTCATAAGTAATACCACCTGTTGCAAGTGAATTGTCTTTTTGGTATTGGTCAAGAGCAACACGTGTTCCTCTTCCTAGTACACCATCAACTTTACCAGGGTTATACTTCTTTTCTTTAAGTGCATTTTGAATTTTTAAGATAGCCTCTTTGTTCATGTTTGTTTGACAAAGAATTCTCTCCCAACTTTGGTACGCTGCTGAAATTTTCTCTTTTTTTGCTAAAGTTTTGTATATTGCTTCAATTGGAGTTTTAACTTCTCTTGCTTCTTCTACTAATTTTTTAATTTTCATAGTTTTGTAGGTTGCTTGAATAAAAATTTCTTTTGTTGATGCAGGTGTTTCAAGCTCTGTTTTTATAATCTTTTTATATTGTGCAGCTGATTCAATTAGACAAACTCTATGTCCTGTATAGTTCCAACCTCTATCAATATCATCTCCCATTTTTATCCATGAAAATTGTGATTCTGTATCAAGTACTTTTTTCTCAATACTCTTTTTAATCTCTGGAATGGTAACTGTTTTACTCATTTCTGCGGTGATGAGCTTTTTAATTTTAATGGTCTTAGATACTGCTGGAATATTTACAATTTTTGTTGTTGCTGGAGTTTTTACAACTTTTTTTCTAATAGTTTTGTATTTAGCAGGAACTTTAATTAAACACATAATTTCACCTGTTGCACCATCAAGTTTTTGTGCAGGATTTGCTCCTTTTTTCCAAACTGTTTTCTCTTTCTCTACCAATACTTTTTGATCTTGGAAGGCATAAGTTGCAGGAATAGTAATTGTCTTTCTTGAGGCAGGTTTTATCTCAATGGTTTTTTCAACCATTTCATATTTTGCAGGAATAATCTCATTTCTTGTTGTCTCTTTTTTGATAACAATCTCTTCGGTAACAGTCTTATATCTTTCATGAAGATAATACTCTTTAAAACAGTTACCTGGTTGAGCATTAACCAAATCGACACCTTTTAGTTTTGCTGCGACTAAAATCTCTTTACTTACAGGAGGAGAAGTTCTTTTTAAACTTGTATGCCAAGAGCGAGTTCCTGGTTTTACTTCAATGGTTTCGGTAATTTTTTTATAGGTTGCAGGAATAGTTTGAAGTTTTTTACTCTCAGGAGTTACTTCAACTTTTTCATCAATCCACTCATATTTAGCAGGTACAACTGAAATTTTAGTAGAGGCTTCTTGTACTAAAACACGATCTTCAACCGTTTTATATTTAGCTGGAATCACAACTTTTGCATAACATTCCCCTGCTTTTGCATTGGGTGGAATAAGTGATGCCTCTGCATTTGCGTAAGAAATAGGCAAAAGTAAGCCTAATAGTAGTGATGAATATTTTAATTTCATTTGTTCTCCTTAAAATTTTGTAATTGAATACTATCTATCTTCTTCATATTATATACATAAAGGAGTTAATTTAAAATAAAAAGTAACTATATCTAATATAATTTAAGTTTTTATTAAGTTTTTCTGAAATTTATTCATTACGTAATACTGTTAATGGGTCTGTAGAAGATGCCTTTTTAGCAGGATAAAGTGAGGATAAAATAACAATAAAAAATGCTCCCAAAATGATTAAAACAAAGTCTAAAAGGGTTAAATCTATAGGTAATTTAGAGAATCCATACACATCTTCAGAGAGTGAAATAATAGGAAAAGTGGTTAATACCCACATGCCTATAAGTCCTAAAGCTGTTCCTGCCATAATGCCTGATACGCCAATAATTGTACCCAATTTAAAAAAGATACTTTTTATCTCTGAGCTGGTTGCACCAAGTGTTTTCATTAATGCAATCTCTGAACGTCTACTCATAACTGTCATTAGTAAAGAAGATATAATATTGAGTGCAGCGACTAAAATAATAAGAAGAAGCACTAAAAATAGAGCTTTCTTTTCCATCTGCATTGCAGCAAAAAATGAAGCATTCTGTTCCCACCAACCTTGTAATCTAACTCCTTTATCATAACCATTTTTTTCTAAAAAAGCATTAATTTTCTTTAAGTCATTCATGGCATCATTTGAGTATATATGAATTCCATCATAAATACCCGTAGGGCGTTTTAGTATTTTTTGAAAAGCTTTATGCGTGGTGTAAATAATGGCTTTATCATAAGTATTGAGTCCAGAATCAAAAGTAGAATCAATCACAAAACGTTTTTGTAGAGGCATTGAGCCAAAGCCAATGGCTTGTTGTTCAGAAAAGTAGAGTGTAAGCTTTTCACCTTTTTTAATATTCATCTCTAAGGTAAGCTCTCCTCCTGTGACAATTTTAAATTTACTTTTACTCTCTAATGCATTTTCCTGAGCAGTTTTAAATACTTCATTAATAGTTGCTTCTTTTTGAAAATTAACTCCATAAAGAATAGAGCCATTAACATTTGAACCACTCTTCGAGATTACTTGTGTTGTATAGTAAGGAGAAAATTTTAAATGAGGAAACTCTTGGTGTAGTTCTTGAATAATAGTATCATTTGCATTGTTGTAGCCAAGGGGTGTAAGGGTTAATGGATAATTCATTACAAAGAGACGTTTTTGAAACTCTTTTTGTGTCCCATTCATAATGCCCATGGCTAACATAAGTACCATAACTCCAGCTGCAATTCCTAAAAATGCCAACATTGAAGAGATAAAGATAAAAGGATTATCTCTATCATATTTAAGATAGTGTCTAATTATCTTATTTATAAAGGTTTTATTTTTAGGAGTTGTAGCCATTACGCAAGAAGCCCTTTTTTCGGCCCACTTACACCACAACACTGTTTATATTTTTTACCCGAACCACAAGGACAAGGCTCATTTCTTTTTGGTTTTTTTTCCATGTTTGGTACTGGAGCTTCTTCAAAATCTGCCTCAAAAACTTCATTTGTTTTAGCATTTTCCAAATCGGCTGCAAGTTCATCTCTCATCGCTTCCATTTTTGCTTCTTCTTGTGCAGGATCTTCAAAGTTAAATTGTACCAAAGTAAGTACTTTTATGGCTTCAAATTTAATACGTTCAACGAGTTGCATAAAGAGGTTATAACTGTCTTTCTTATACTCTGTGAGAGGGTCTTTTTGGTTGTAGCCTCTTAGACCAATACCTGTTTTCATAACGTCCATTTCATAGAGGTGGTCACGCCATTGAGGGTCAAGTACTTGCAGATAGAGAATTCTTTGAACTTCACTACGTTGCTCTGGTGTTAATGGTTTCATTTTTTCTTCATAGGTATTGGTTAAAGTTTCAAGAATTATTTGCTGAAGTGCATCATAATCTTTAGCTTTTAAACTATCGTCTTCTAAGTTAATAGCTACTTCTTCTTGAAGCATATTGGAAAGCTTTTCTATATTGAAATCTTCCTCTGAACCACCATCATAAATATCACATTCACTTAAAAGATAGTGAACATATGCCATTCTATTTTCAACTATTTTTGAGTCTATATCATAGTCTTCATCAAGCAGTTGATTTCTAAAATTGTAGATAACTTTACGTTGTTCATTGGCAATATCATCATACTCTAAGATGTGTTTTCTTGACTCATAGTGCATGTTTTCCACTTTGGTTTGAGCTTTTTCAACGGAACGTGTTACGATTTTAGAGTCAATAAACTCTCCCTCTTCCACACCCAGTTTATTCATAATATTACGAATTTTCTCACCACCAAAAATACGAAGCAAGTTATCATCAAGACTCAAGTAGAATTGAGAAACCCCAGCATCTCCTTGACGACCAGAACGTCCACGTAACTGGTTGTCAATACGACGACTCTCATGACGCTCTGTTCCTAAAATATAGAGACCACCAAGCCCTTTAATCTCATCGGTAATTTTAATATCAACCCCACGTCCTGCCATGTTTGTAGCAACCGTAACTGCACCTTTTTTTCCAGCTTCCATGATAATTTGAGCTTCATTGGCATGGTTTTTAGCATTTAAGGTGTTGTGTGGAATTTTGGCTTTCTTAAGACGCTCATGAACCAGTTCAGACTTTTCAATAGAGGCTGTACCAATAAGTACAGGTTGTCCTTTTTCATGAAGCTCTTGAACTTTTTTGGCTACTGCATCAAGTTTTTCTTTTTCTGTATTGTAGATAAGGTCATTTAAATCTTTTCGTCCAATAGGTAAATTGGTAGGAATAGAGAGAACTTCTAAATTATAAATTTCTGCAAATTCTGTGGCTTCTGTTTGAGCTGTACCTGTCATACCTGCCAGTTTTTTATAGAGTCTAAAGTAATTTTGATAAGTAATTTCTGCTAAAGTTTGAGACTCCTCTTTTACATCAACTCCCTCTTTTGCTTCAATGGCTTGGTGTAAGCCTTCAGAGAAACGACGACCTTCACTTAAACGACCTGTAAACTCATCAACAATAATAATTTCGCCATTTTGAGAAACATAATCGACATCTTTTACAAAAATATATTGGGCTTTCATCGCTTGATCTAAGTGGTGTGAAAGGGAGGCATTCTCCAAAGAGTAGAGATTGTCTACTTCAAAAAGTACTTGTGCTTTCTCTAGCCCATCTTCAGTCATAATAACTTGACGGTTTTTCTCATCAACATAGAAGTCACCTGTTGTCTCTTCAGGCTCTCCTGCTTTTGTCTCTTTCTTTTCACCTTTGATCATTTTTAGTGAAATCTCATTGGCTTTTGGATAGTGGTTAACATCACGTTGAACAGGACCTGAAATAATAAGTGGTGTTCGAGCTTCATCAATTAAAATTGAATCGACTTCATCGACAATGGCATAAAAATGTTCACGTTGAACTTTCTCTTCAGCTCTTGTTTTCATGTTGTCACGCAGATAGTCAAACCCATACTCATTGTTTGTTCCATAAGTAATGTCACAATCATATTGAGCTTTTTTACTTGCTTCATCATAAATCTCATCGGTCAAACAGCCTACGCTGTACCCTAAGAAATTATAAAGTATACCCATCTCTTGGGAGTCTCTTTTTGCAAGGTAATCGTTCACAGTTACAATGTGAATCCCTTTACCCATCATAGCATTCAGAACAACGGCAAGGGTTGCTACAAGCGTTTTTCCCTCTCCTGTTTTCATCTCTGCAATGGAGTTGTCATGAAGCACCATTCCACCTACAAGTTGAACATCAAAGTGACGCATACCCAGTACACGCTTTGAAGCTTCCCTTGTGATAGCAAATGACTCATTAAGTACATCATCTAGTGTTTGTCCATTGGACTGAACTGCCATTTTTAATTCATTAAAAGCAGTTTGTAACTCTTCATCGGAGAGTTTAGTATATTGATCTTCTAGTTTATTAATTTTCTGTGCTCTTTTTAAATAACCTTTTACAATTCTGTCATTTTTAGAACCAAATATCATCTTTAGCATTATAGTTATAACCTAGTATTAAAATTCCGATTATTTTATCTAAATTTTGATTAGTGAGGAGTTAAACTCTCTTTGTCGGTTAAAAGTTCTTTAAGATAAGAAGAGCATCTCTGTAGATGGGTTCATCAATAAAACCATATTTATTATCCATAAATCCATTCTCATTTTTTTTAGCAGATTTTTCAAAAGCTTGTTTAATATGATTTGCTCGAATTAAAGCCTCTTCCTCTATACCAAAAACTTCATTGGCAATCATGACTTGTAATGGCCCCATACATGCTTTTGTTTTAAAGCCCATTTTTCGTTCCAGTTCGCACCAAGATTTAAAACCTTTAACATTGTGATACTCTTGAAACATAAAAGAGATAGGGTTAATACCTGCTATTTTTGAATCAATCAGAAATTTACTCAAAATATAGTGAATGGTTGGATTGTCTTGCTCTACCAACGATTGAGGAAGCCCTAAAGAGGTTAATAAGTCCAAGATTCCAATATTTGCCGTTGTGAAACGCTTGATTCCTCCAAATGTAGCTAAATTATTGAATGCTTCTTTGGTCTCTAAAGAGATATGAATCTCCTTTTTAGGATTAAGTATTTTATCTACTTCTAAAATTTCATCTCTGCTCTGAACTTTAGCCACACGAACAGCATCAAAAGAGAAATCGTTTAAAAATTCTATCTCTTCCCTTCCTCCTTCATTAAGAGGGTTGGTACGAACAATAATAAAACTCTTGGATGTTTTAAGATGAGACAAAAAGAGAGCAATATTATACAAAGCTTCTTTTTTACGTGCAGGAGCAATAGCATCTTCTAAATTCAATGTTACCATGTCTGCTGGTAAATTATCAATATTATTAAGATGTTTTAATTTAAGAGGATTCAACATCATATTTGAGCGATAATGTTTTTTTAGAGCAGGAGCTTTTGTCTCCTCTCCTAAATACTCTAGTCTATTTTCTACCACAGAATTTGAAATAAAATCTAAATTGTTAAATACCATTACATTGCTCCTTAAATTCTCTCTACTCTCCACTCTTGATTCTCTGTACCACGTATTTTCTTATGAAAACTTTGTAGTTTTGTTCCATCAGTAGTGTTTTTATATTTTACATCTAAAACATTAAGTGCCCATTTACTTACTACAAAAACATACCCTTCATCTTCAGACGTTTCAAAGCTCCACTCTTGGTAGTCATTGTTTGTTTTTCTCTTTTTCCCTAAAATAATATTGGCTTTATCATTGGTGTCTGCATCTTCTATCTCTATTACTTTTCCATTGCTGAGATTCTCTATAAAAAAGTACTCTTTTCTCTGGTTGGCTTTGTTTAATACCCACTGCTGATTAGGATTGTTGCTATCACTGGCTTCAATAATAATCTCATCATCTTCGTTAATAGAGATGGCCACATCACCTAATTTACTTATAAACATAAAGCTTTTACTCACTGTTGCTTTCTCTTTTAGCTCTACTTTTTTCTTTTTAGTATTCTCCTCTTTCTTATTCTTCCGTCTATAAATGACAAAAACAGTCATAATAAAAAGGATAATTCCCTCAAGTATTGGAGCAAATTTTTCAAGTATAGAAGCATATTTGGTTGCCAGTTCCTTTTGCACTTCAGTAAAATCAGTAGTTATATCTTCCTTCACTGCACCTAGTTGTTCTATCTTTTTATAATCTGAAACATAATGGTTATTATCGCCTTG
>Ga0256844_10000680_pt1 | contig 12984 bp, 14 predicted proteins | sample MusselsmetaG_FD_189100 | JGI IMG/M metagenome (GOLD analysis project Ga0256844, IMG submission 189100) | Mussel associated microbial communities from hydrothermal vent at the East Pacific Rise, Pacific Ocean - Mussels | ecosystem: Host-associated > Mollusca > Shell > Unclassified ... | reverse complement strand
CGACAGTAAAGAGAGAGAAAAAAGAGATTTGACCAAAAAACTCTCTAAGCTTATTTTTAAAGGCTCCAAACTTACATCACTTACACTAACTGACACATCAGTGAAAGCAACATTTGAATGTCAAGATAAGCAAAAAGCAATCAAGGTGGTTGGTATGGCTAAAAAAGATCAATTTAAAAGTGCAAAAGTGGTAGATGAGAACACAGTACAGATAGAGGAGAAGATATGAGTATTAAAAGATACCAGAATGAGTTGATTGTGCTTTTGTCTCTCCTGCTCTTGCTTGCAGCTTTTGTATATAAGAGTAGCAAGGTTTCCTCGTCTGTAAATGAACGAGAAAATGTAAAAAATTCTATTAGTGAAATAAAAAAAGGCGTAGGGCTGAAAAGACTCTGGGGAGACAAATCAATTTCTACGAAGGTAGATAAGTTAAAAAATGTTGTACCAGAAGAGAAAGTAGAGTGGAGCAAAAAAGGTAAAAAGTTGACAGCAAAGTATAAGGCATTGTCTTCTTCGGAGCTGAACAGACTCATCTCTAAAATTTTAAACGCATCTGCCCAGATTGAACTTCTTGATATCAAGAAGAGCGGAACATCTTATCAAGTGGAGTACAAATGCAAATGGTAAAAAAGATTTTAATAGGCCTCTTTGCATTGTGGCTTGCATTGTTGGTGTTTATGCCAAAAAGAGCACTCTATTTTAAATTAGAGAATGCACTTTCGAAGCAGGGTGTAGTGATTGATGAAAAACGTATAAATGAGGGCTTTTTCACACTAAATATAGAAGATGCCACTATATATGTAAAAGGAATAGAAGTAGCAAAAGTAAAAGAGATCAATCTTTTCACGCTTCTTTTTTACAGCAGCGCAAACGTAGAATTACTTGTACCAGACAGCTCACTAAAAGCGATGGTGCCAGAGAAAATTGATCATATACACTTAACGCATTCGGTGCTCTCTCCGTTTAAAGTACAGTTGGCCTCAAAAGGAAGTTTTGGGCAAGCAGAAGGTTTCGCTGCCATAAAGACACGTAAACTGAGAGTTGACTTTGTTGAGACTAAAGATATAGAGTCAATCAAAAGAGAATTAACGAAAGACGATAAAGGATGGCATTATGAAACATCTTTTTAAGCCAGAGACGATTAAAAAAATAATCATACTTTTAGTACTATTACTATTGGTAAAGCTTTTTTGGTTTTTTGTACAAAAAAAATGGCTCCCTGCTGCAGGTGTTGGCCATACGCAAACAACATCAACAAAGGCACTTTATTATAGGGTAAAGCTTACACCAAATGAAGCAACTGCTCCGCGAGAACCTAAAAAAGAAGCACAGAAAAACAATATAAAAGATATTAAACTTTTGGCCATCTATAATGCTTCGGATGCAACCGTTGTAACCATAGAGTACAAAGGGAAAACGAAAGTGCTTTCAAAGGGTGATGAGGTAGATGGGTTTAAGCTTGAAAAAGCAGACAATATGTCAGCCACTTTTAGTAAAAATGGCAGAACATATAGAGTGAAGCTACTGACAGGAAAGCACACGAGTAGCATTAGTGCTCAAGATGAAGGCCCAAGCACCTTTGACCAAGAGATGCCTCCTCCGCAAGAGGGCGGAGTTCGTGATGCTGGAGACCATAAGATTATAGACAAAGAGCTGCTTACACATTATGCAAATAATATGGATGATATTTATAAAAATATTGGCATTTCAGAAGTAAGAAGTGGCAACTCACTTAAGGGGTTTCGCATTACTTACGTACGAAAAGATAGCCCTTTTGAAAAACTGGGCATTAGAAGGGGTGACACAGTTAAGTCCATCAATGGCCAAGAGATAAATAGCTATAATGCGGCATTCGATTTATATAAGAATCTTAAGAGTATGGATGGCTTGTCACTTGTCATCATCAGAGAAAATGAAGAAATGGAGTTAGAGTATGAAATTAATTAAAATAGTTTTGGTTGCGATATTGCTGATAGCAACGGCAACACAGGCAAAAGATAGCGATAAGATCAATGTAAATTTTAGAGACCTTAGCATGAAAGATTTTGTTGAAATGGTTTCAAAAATCACACACAAGAATATACTCATAGAGGGCGACCTTAAGGGTAAAATAAATTTTGTCTCTACGACACCGATTAAGAAAAGTTCATTAATATCACTGGTAAATTCAATTTTGGGAGACAAGGGTCTCACGCTTATTGACAAGGGTGAGTATTATAAGGTCGTTAAGAGTTCAAATGCAGCAGGCGAAGGTTTGCCAGTAAGCGACAAGATAGAAGGCGACACGATGAAGACAGTTATGTTTCCTCTTAAGGGCTCTAACGCAGCAGTCATACGTGCAAAAATAAAACCATTACTGCACAAGAATGCAAAAGTGATTTCTTTTAAAAACAACAACGTACTTGCTATCACAGCAAACCCTCAAACGCTTCAGTCAATAGCAAAAATTATTAAGGCTGTAGATGGCAAGGGTGCAAAAACATCTACTATTGTAAGGCTTCAAAATTCAAGTGTCAAAGATATATACCCCAATGCGCAAAATATGGCAAAAAGACTTTTTCCGCAAACAATTGAGAGCGAAAAAGTAAATGTCTTCAAAGATGAAGCAACAAACTCTGTGATACTTGTTGGAAAAATGGACAACAATAGAAAAATGATCAGATACATTAAGCAGCTAGATATTAAAGGAGAAGACCAGACACAAAAAATGTATGTGGTGCGTCTTCAAAACTCTAATGTTGAAGATATGGAAAAAATCTTAAGCAAGCTAGTTTCTCAAATGAACAATGTAGCCATAAGAAGACCTAAAAAAGGCGGAAAGCCACCTAGTAAAGCAATGGTTGTTTCTGATCTTGAAAGAAATGCATTAATTATTTTAGCCACAGGCGAGCAGATAAAAAATATTAGAGAGACAGTGAAGAAAATTGATATTCCTAAAGCACAAGTTTATGTCAAAGCAAGAATTGTTGAGATCAATACGGACTTGGCAGAACAGATAGGACTAAGATATGGATTTGAAGGCGGAAAGATTACTTCCAAGGGACTCTTTTCGGCAGCAGCAAATATGGGCGCATCTTCACTGATGGTTTCTCCTACACTTATGAGCTTCCTTAATACGCAAACAACACGTTATGATCAAAACGGAAACCCTTATACGAGCGATGATAGACCATTTAAATTTGACAATGGAATTACGGAAGTCTTTGCGTTGGGTGCAAAACTTGACCTGCTTAAACAAAATGGGGCTGCGCATATTTTGAGCGAACCATCAGTACTTTGTACAAACAATAAAGAAGCCTCTATTCAGGTCGGACAAACTCAGTCCATTCTGACTCAAGCGCAACAATCTACACAGGCACAAGGGAATATTATCAATAACTATTCTAGAGAAGATATTGGTATTACGCTTAAAGTCAAGCCAAGACTCTCAAGCAACAACAAGGTGACATTGGAAGTCGAAGCAGAGATAGAAGATATTTTGCCAGGTTCAAGTGCATCAGCAGACAGACCAACAACAACAAAAAGAAAAGTAATGACAAATGCTATTGTTAATAATGGTGAAACAATTATTCTTGGGGGACTCATTAAGAGTTCTGGTGGTACAAGTGTTGTAAAGGTACCTTTACTTGGTGATATACCAATTTTGGGAGAGCTTTTTACATCACGCGGAATTGCTTCAACTAAAGTCAATGTTGTTATTTATCTTACGCCTTATATCGTTAGAAAAAGTGGAGACCTTCAGCGTCTAAGAAAAGCATTGAATGAGCTTGAAGAGATACAGACAAAGTATAATAAGTTTGTGCGCACAGGGCTTAACAAGCGAGCAGGTTATGCAGAAGACGAGACTATCGAGATTCCCGCTGCCGCAAGCAGAAGAATAAGAAGAAATAAAACCAATCTTGATATTTTGGATGAAGAGGAATAAGAGATGCATTTTCCTCGCCTACAAGATGTTAACCTCGAGCCCTTATGGGAAGAGGAGATTAATCACAAGCTAGCTATAAAGCATTCACTACTCTTCTCTTTAGTTAATGAGAAAAAAACAGTTATCGTGGAAGAGAATACCCTTTCAGATGCACTAAACTTTCTTTCTAAACTCTCTCTTGATTACCCTATCATTCAGCTAGACACCGAAAGTTTTGACAGGCTAAAAAATAAGTTTTTAGAGATACAGACAGGTTCTGACTTTGAAGATATGTCTACAACTTCTGAAGAGCTTATTGAGGTAGAGTCAGACCTTTTGGAATTTATTAGAAATTCACAAGATCTTCTCTCTAGTGAAGAGTCTGCGCCTATTATTAAATTGGTAAATTCACTCTTTTTCCAGGCACTTAAAAAAGGTGCAAGTGACATTCACATAGAGAGTGGAGAGAGAAAAGGAGAAGTGCGTCTTAGAATAGATGGAGCACTTAAGAAGCACCTTGACCTAGAGAGAACAATTATTGGGTTGGTTATTAACCGTATAAAGGTCATCTCAAATCTTGATATCGCAGAGAAAAGATTGCCTCAAGACGGTCGTACGCAAATTACTATATCTGGAAAAACACTTGACGTAAGGGTATCAGTATTGCCTACGTATCATGGAGAGAGAGTAGTAATGAGGATTCTTGCTCAAGGCGAGCATATTCCAACATTGGAGTCATTAGGATTCCAAAATGATATCACAGAGAATCTCTATAAGCTTCTTAATCACGCACACGGAATGATACTGGTAACGGGCCCAACAGGGTCTGGTAAATCAACAACACTGCATGCTTGCTTACAGCATATTGCCACACCAGATAAAAATATTATTACCATTGAGGATCCAGTTGAGTACAACGCAGAAAATATTAACCAGATTCAAGTGAACGCAAAAGTAGGCTTGACTTTTGCATCGGGACTTAGATCAATTTTGAGGCAAGATCCGGATATCATCATGGTAGGAGAGATAAGAGACAGTGAAACGGCAGATATAGCGTTGCGTTCCGCACTAACTGGACACTTGCTCCTCTCTACGCTTCATACAAATGACTCAACCTCCTCATTGAGTCGCTTGATGGATATGGGAATAGAGAATTTTCTTATCTCTGCAACACTTTTGGGTGTATTGGCACAAAGGTTGACAAGAAAACTGTGTGAGCACTGCAAAGAGCAAGCACCTTTGGCGCCTTCTGTTGTAGCAGAAGTAGGGTTGCCAGAAGGTAAACTTTACTTTCAGTCCGTAGGGTGCAAAGAGTGTGATTTTACTGGATATAAGGGGAGACAAGCTATAGGGGAACTCTTTATTATAGATGACAGCGTAAAAGAGATGATGAAAGATGGCTTTAACGACTATCAAGTAAGAGAAGTGATGAAGAAAAATGGTATGAAAACTATTGCAGACAAGCTAAAAGATATGCTGGTTAGTGGCGAAACAAGTTATGAAGAAGCAGTTCGCGTAGGTTTAATGGATGGATAAAATGCCATTATTCAATGGTCCAAGAAATAAGCATAAAGTGTGCACATTTAGGAAAGCCTTTACGCTTATAGAGGTACTTATCTCTATTGCACTTCTGGGAATCATGATTCCTGTCTTGTATAGCAGTGTAGATGTGTTACAAGAATCCAACTCACATGTTTTAGAATACCTCCAAAAATCTAAAAAAATTACCAAAGCCACTGAGACCCTCTATCTTGATATTTTGAGCTCAGATGGCAATATAAGCATACAGAAAGACGAATACACAAGACTCTGCATAGAGAATAGTAAAAACTCACTATATGAACTCTCTTTAGCAAAAGTATGCTGGGTTGTATTGAAGAAAGATAAGGCACTTGCTAGAATAGAAGGCAATGGCTATAGCTTGCCTTTAGGTACGGACCAAAGAGCTGAGATAGATGTAGTCATGAAAGGTGTGGAGCTTTTTGATGTTTACCATTCCAAGGATAAGGTACTGGTACTACTTCAAGAAAAAGGTAAAGAGCCCATAAGTTTTTTAATTCAAGGTGTCACAAAACCAAAAAAGAAAAAACTGAAGAAAAAACGTATGAAAAAGAGACTCAAGTCGGGGAAAAAACAAGGTGGAAACACCCCTCAGCAAAACGGGAAGCAGCCGAGCCAAAATAATCCTAATCAAAGAGATTCTATGGGGCAGCCAAGCAATTCTCGACCAGGAGAAGGGCAGCAACAGTTTCCAGGAGATCCAGGAATGATGCCGCCAGATGAGCCACGAAGAGGTGGAGGTTTTCAAGATGGAGGCAGGCCACCGTTCGAAAATAGGCCACCACAAGAAAATCTCCCGTAGACCAAACAAAGGATAGCCAATGAAAGAAACGTATGAAAAGCTAGGATTGTTTTATCTGGGTGCAGAGGTAGACAAGAAAAGTATGGAAGCCACAGAGGCACTTACTCTACTTAAAAATAAGAATTTTACTACCCATGCAGCGATTATTGGAATGACGGGTTCTGGAAAAACTGGTTTAGGTGTAGGCATCATTGAAGAGGCTGCGATTGACAATATCCCCTCTATTGTGATAGACCCAAAAGGCGACATGGGGAATCTCTGTTTGACAGACCCTCAATTTAAAGCAAAAAGTTTTGAGCCATGGGTTGAAGGTGAAGCAAAAGCTAAAGAGGCAGATGTTTCAGAGTATGCAAAAAAAATCTCTTCTATTTGGAAAGAGGGTCTTAAAAAATGGGGACAAGACAGCAAAAGGGTGGAGAAGTTTCATCGTGTTAAAAAGACAATTTACACGCCAGGAAGCTCTGCAGGAGTGGCAATTAATGTAATGTCATCTTTAGATGCGCCCCCAGTTGAGATTATGGAAGACAGTGATATTTTTACCTCCTATCTCAAGAGCACAACCACGAGTTTGCTCTCTTTGGTTGGCGTAGAAGCAGACCCTTTGGAGTCTAAAGAGTATATTCTTCTTGCACAAATTATTACCAAGGCATGGCTAGCAGATGAGCACATAAGCATAGAGACTATTATAGGTAAAATCATTAATCCATCTTTCAAGAGAGTGGGCGTGTTGCCCGTAGATGACTTTTATCCTCAAGCCGAGCGTTTTAAGCTGGCTACAAAATTTAATGCACTGTTGGCAAGTCCAAGTTTTTCACTTTGGCTACAAGGAGAAACACTTGATATACAAAATCTTCTTTATGATGAAGAGGGAAAAGCAAAAATAGCTATTTTCTCTATCTCTCATTTAAATGACGAAGAGCGTATGTTCTTTGTGACGCTACTTTTAAATAGATATGTGGCATGGATGAGAAGACAAAGTGGTACTTCGGCACTCAAAACACTCCTTTATATGGATGAAATATTTGGTTTTTTCCCTCCTACGAAAAACCCTCCAAGTAAAGAGCCGATGCTCTTGATGCTAAAACAAGCAAGAGCTTTTGGTGTAGGTGTTGTTTTAAGTACACAAAATCCCGTTGACCTTGACTATAAAGGACTCTCCAATATTGGCACATGGTTCATAGGAAGACTTCAAACAACACAAGATATAGATAGGGTGATAGACTCACTAAGCGGAACAGTAGATGCTGGATTTGACAAAGCAGAGATAAAAGCATTATTATCAAATCTTAAAAAAAGAGTCTTTTTTGTTAAGAGTGCGCATCTGGAAGGGATTAGACTTTTTACTACTAGGTGGGTCTTGAGTTATTTGAAAGGACCACTTAAAAGAGATGAAATATCTGCACTCATGCGTGAGCAAAAGGCTTTGCAGCAGATAGAAGTTGAAACAGTAGATAGCATGATGAAAAAGAAGCAGAAGCTTAAAAGTCATCAAAGCATAGATGAGTCTATACTGCAATACTATGAGCCTGATGCATCAGAGGCAAATCAATATGTGGCTACACTGGGAGCAAAAGCAAAAATACACTTTTACAACCAAAGCAAAGGGGTTGATGAGAAGCGGGAACTTCAGCTTTCGATACCTATTGAGAGTAGGCAAAAAAGTATTGCTTGGGAAAATGCTATGACAATAGAGGAAGATTTTGAAAAGTACCCCACCACCGCACCTAAAAAAGCAGAATTTTCCATGTTGCCAGATGTTGTGCTAGAAGATAAAGGGCTCAAGAGAGCCATAAAAGAGCTTAAAGAGGTACTTTATAGGAAAGAGCGACTTGAGCTTCTTCGTTGCGTTAAACATAAGCTGGAGTCTAAGCCCGGAGAGACAAAGTCAGATTTTATGGTAAGACTACAAGATCTTTTAAATGAGAAGAAAGAGATACAAATAGAGAAGCTCAAAGAGCGTTATGGTAAAAAAGAGAAAACTCTTCTAGATAGATTGGAGCGTGCGAAAGAGCGTGTAGAGAAAGAATCTTCAGACACTACTTCATCTATGATAGAGGCGGGTATTGCTGTTTTGGGCGCACTCTTTGGGCGCTCAACACCTACAAAGATAGGACGCGCTGTTAGTAAAGGTGGAAAAATACTCAAAGAGCGCGGTGATGTTAGTAGAGCAGAGGAGCGCATGCTTTCTGTAGCAGATGATCTTGAAGCATTAGAGTATGAATTGGAAGATAAGGTTGATCTGCTTAATGAAGAGTACAGCATAGAGAGCATCAAAGTAGAGACTTTTGCGCTTAAGCCGAGAAAAACAGATATAGATGTAGAACTGTGCGCAGTTGTTTGGCAGGCTTAAAGCTATCGTCTTAAGAATATCGAGTCACTCAAGCAAGGAAATAATATGACAATTTGTCATATATCGCCCTCTCATTTTTAAAACTGAGTAGTATATAAAAAAGAGATTGTCAGAATAGCCATATAAAAGTATTGCTATTCTGACATATATTAGGGTATACTGATGAAGAGTATAGATTTTGAATGGGATGCGCTTAAGAATTTACAGAATCAAAACAAGCATGGAGTCTCTTTTGAGTTTACACAAAATGCCTTTTTGGACAGATATCAAATTATTGCAAAAGATATGGCACATTCTGAAGAGGAAGAGAGATATTTTTGTTTTGGAATTGTGGAAGAGGGTATTTTGACTGTTCGCTTTACATTTAGAGAAGAGACAATTAGAATTTTTGGAGCAGGATACTGGAGAAAAGGAAAGAAAATATATGAAAAAGAAAATAATATACAGTGATGAGCCGATAGAGGCAGTGGTTGTAAATGATTTTTTACCGCCACCTGAGAAGCTGGTGACGAAAGATGAAAAAGTAAAAATAACAATTTCACTCTCCAAAAAGAGTGTAGATTTTTTTAAAGATCAGGCAAAGAAACACAATACCAATTATCAAAAAATGATTAGAAATCTTTTAGATATGTATGCAGAGAAGATGTAGCTAGTTTAGTTCTTGCTTCCTGGCTTAATTGCTTCCCCTTTTCCTTCTTTGCATAGTGGGCAATCGTCTGGTGCATACATTTCAAATGTAAAATCATCCAATGCAAAAAGTGGAGTGTTTTCTGGAAGGGCACACTCATTTTTTGCTATATGGTTGCCGCCCACTCTTTTGCAGAATCCCCTGTTTGCCAGTGATGCAAAAGCAACTACATTGCCGCCTAATGCCTCAATGGCTTTTGCTGCTTTGAGTGCAGAGCCGCCCGTAGTAATAATATCTTCACAGATGATAATTTTTTCACCTTTGACAATTTCAAAACCACGGCGAAGCTCCATGCCTCCCTCTTTTTTTTCAACAAAAATAGAGCGTACGTCTAGAGATCTTGCAAGCTCATAGCCCGCAAGAACACCACCAAGGGCAGGCGCACATACAGTATCTACTTCTATGCCAGCCTCTCGTATCATTTTGGCCAATGCATCTGTAAGGAGGGCCGCTTTTTTAGGGTGCTCGAGCACTTTGGCACTCTGTAGATATCTACTTGAATGGTTGCCACTTGCTAGGAGAAAGTGACCATCAAGAAGTGCATTCGCGTCTTTGTATACTTGTTCTATGTTCACACTTATACCTTTAAAATATCTGCTTCTTTGGCCTTAAAGGCTTCGTCTATTTTTGTTGAATACTCGTCAGTAATTTTTTGTATAGTATCTTGCGTTTTCTTAGACTCATCCTCGCCTATCTCTTTGTCTTTTTCTAGTTTTTTTACTTTGTCATTACTCTCTTTTCTTACAGTTCGCACAGAGACTTTTGCGTGTTCCCCCATTGCTTTTGCTTGTTTTGCAATATCTTGCCTTTGGTCAGTGGTCATCGGAGGGAAGAAGAGTTTTATAAAGTCACCATCGTTGTTTGGATTGATTCCAATGTTTGCTTCTTGAATCGCTCTTTCTATATCGGGCAAAAGGGTTTTTTCCCAAGGTGTAATGCTAATCGTTGTTGCATCAAGTGCAATGACGTTTCCAACTTGGTTTAAAGGAGTAGGGTTTCCGTAGTAGTCTACCTTGATATTGTCTACGACACTTGTGGTTACTTGACCTGTTCTGAGTGTAGAGAAATCTCTCTTGAGTGCCTCGATACTTTTTTCCATATTTTCTTTTGTTTGATTGAGTATTTCATTTGTCATAACATTCTCCTGTTAGATATCTTTAAGGAAATTTTACCCTTTGAGAACTTCATGATAGCTAAAAGAAAAGGTGGTGTAGTAGGCGATAGCGCACAAAAAGAACAAATGTTCTTTTTGTTTTAAGTGATATTATTTAGTGCTTGTTGGTGCAGCAGGAATAATTTTTTTAATCGTTTCAGTTGTGCTGCTAGTCGGTGCTGCAGGTATGGACTTTGTTGTTTCTTGTGTTTCTGTAGTTGTTACAGGTGCAGAAGGAGCACTCTTTTCTGGTGCCGGTATACTCTTTGTTGTTGGGGTAGGTATCGCAGAATTATTTTTTGGAACAATGCTGTCTGCAACAGAGCTTGTATTTTGAGAAGTGTAAAAATATCCAAGTGCCAGTGTATTGATTACAAAGAGTAGCGCCAGTGCAAACGTAAGCTTCGAAAGGAAACCTGTAGGACCTTTCGCACCAAATACTGATTCGTTACTGCCACTATAGGCACCAAGTCCTATGCTTGAGCTTTTTTGTAGTAATACGGCTATCGTAATTGCAATGGCTAATATGATCTGAACGATTAAAAGTGTAGATGTCATCTATAGTATCCTGTTGTGTTTGAGTACCCAAACATTATATTGGGTATAATTTCGGCGATTATATCCTAAAAAGTTTGAAACCGCGATAAAATACGGTTGGACTTCATAGGTCACAGAGGAAAAGATGATATCAAAAGCCACACAAGAGTTTTCCCGATTTGCACATACATATGGTAAATACAACATGATACAAGCAGAAGTTGCAAAAAAAGTTGTCTCTAAAATACCATTAAAAACATACGACACTGTATTGGATTTAGGTTGTGGAAATGGTGCGCTGTATCGATGCTTTAAAGAAGCTTCTATAGAAGTGAAAAAATTTATTGTACTGGATGCATCACAGGAGATGCTCGCTCTTCATCCTACTGCTCTGTGTGTAGAAAAAATACAGTCAGACTTCAATAAAGAGAACTTTTTGAGTAGCCATATTGGTTCCAAGCTTGATATGATTGTTTCTGCTTCCGCAATACAGTGGAGCCAAAACTTAGATGCCACTCTGAGTGAGCTTTCTGTTATCTCTGACGTGCTACATGCTGCAATATTCACTTCTAATACGTTTAAAACGATTCAGAAAGTTGCAAATACCAAGTCTCCAATCTATGATGCTAAAACATTAAAAAAGGTCTTTTTGGAGCATTATGCTCATGCAGAGTTTGAGGTGCATACCTATACGCTAGAGTTTGATTCAAGAAAAGAGATGTTTAACTATATTAAAAAAAGTGGTGTAAGTGGTGGAGAGAAAAGATTGAGCTATACAGAGGTAAAAAAACTTATAAAAACTTATCCATTGGATTATTTGGAGTTTGAAGTGTTATTTGTTGAAGCGAATAATAGTTAAAGAGAGTCAAGTGTACCCAAAAAGGGTACACGAAGAAAGCTAGTCGTCTCCGAAGATCCCGATAAGCTGTAGCATCGCAGTAAATATATTTAAAAAGTCAATATAAAGAGATACCGCAGCATCTACTGGTGAAGAGTAAGCGCCATTTGCAATATTTTGTGTGTCATAAATTGTGAATAGACCAAACAGAAGCAAGATACCAGCCGTAATTACTACATGCATAATCGGACTTTGTAGTAAAAACATGTTTACTAAAGAGGCAACGATGACTACAATCAGTGTAATAAAGAGAGGTTTTCCCCAGCTCGAAAAGTCAGTTTTGCTGTTGATGGCAAAAAGACTTAGCGCACCAAAGAGTACAGAGGTCATCAAGAATGCATTTCCTATAACGGCACCTTTTCCTGCACCTATAAGAGAGGCAAAAAGAGGAACAAGAGAAACACCCGTTACAAATGTAAACAAGAAGAGTGCTGCTAGGTTGAGTCCTGGCTTATTTCTAGTCATTCCTAGTCCAACAAAAAGCATAAAGAGTTCAAAACCAAATATGAACCATCTGTATTGAGAAACAACATCTGCGTATGGAAGTGTCATGTATGCACCTGCAGCAGCAGCGAGCATGCTTGCTGCTAAAAGTTGATACGTTTTTTTCATAAAGCTAACGGTTGCCACTTCATTGGCATAGCCCGTATCCATTGTATTAGTATGGTAGTTTCTGTCTTGTAAAGCCATTAAAGCTCCTTCATTGTGTAATTTTGAGTAAGTATATTGTAGGAACATTAATCTAAGGTTAATACTCTGCTTCGCGCTATATATAGAAAAGCGATTGGATATAGTTGATTTGATTACATAGTATTGTAGTAAGTGAAAGATATTAAAAGCAGGTAATTCAGTGGTAATAAAATTGTTTTCAAGGTGGTAAATATGGAAAATAATAGTAAAAAAATAAATATTTTTTATGGCTTATCCCTTTGCTGTAGGGCATGTTTTAAAATAGATGAAAAAATTAATAAAAAAAGAGTAAATATCCTTGACTTTAAAAAGGGTAATTGCTATAATACGCGTCCAACAACATGACGACTGCTATCAAGTTGATAGAAAGAGTGTTGATGATGATCTTTGACAACCAAATAT
>Ga0256844_10000679_pt1 | contig 12984 bp, 11 predicted proteins | sample MusselsmetaG_FD_189100 | JGI IMG/M metagenome (GOLD analysis project Ga0256844, IMG submission 189100) | Mussel associated microbial communities from hydrothermal vent at the East Pacific Rise, Pacific Ocean - Mussels | ecosystem: Host-associated > Mollusca > Shell > Unclassified ... | reverse complement strand
GTTACTAATATCCCAATTACCTATGGGATGGTTAAAGATACTATTACTAAACGTACTATGTAAACTAGTGACCCTACTAACATTCCACCCATTGAGCGGATGGTCGTATTTACTACCACCGAACGTACCGCTCATATTAGTTACATTAGATACATTCCATTCATTTAGCGGATGGCTGTAGATACTTCCATAGAACGTACCGCTCATATTTGTTACACTAGATACATTCCATTCATTAACAGAATGGTTGTAGATACTATTATAGAACGTATTATTCATATTAGTAACATTACTAACATTCCAATTACCTATGGGGTAATTAACGCCACTGAAAATGAACGCTTCCTTCATATCAGTAACCTCACTTGTATCTAAGTCTGTTATTAACGTTTGTATACTATCACCACCAAATAGTTCTGGACGATGTAATACCTCTACCTTCTCTATATCTTCTATCAGTTCTATCAAACTGTTGTTATTTACTTTAACACCCATATTGTACTCCTTATTATTAGTACTTATCTATTAGTCTTATATTAGACAACTCTTCCTTATCATGTATATAATATATAACTAAAAATAAAATGATCGCAGGATATGCTATTCGCTACATGGTATATTATATATTTAAACGAACAGAATGATACCTTAAAGCTGTTAACTATACCTTACTAAGGGGAAACATCATAAGTACTAAATAAAGATAATAAGTTGATAGATTTACATGAGTAAAAATACAATATAATAAAAGGAGTTAAAGATGGATTTTAAATCTATACTTAACATGTTCAACGTAGAAGAAATGAAACAACAACTTAATGATAATAAGGTCTGTATAGGTACAGTTATTGCAGCGAGTATTATGGGTGTATGGATGTTACCTATTATAGTAGTTGGTTATCTAGCTGTTAAAACTTATGTAGGTTATAACGAAGTAACTGATGAAGCAGACGATGGTTATGAAGATTCAGACGATGTTGTTGAGGGCATAGATGCACTTGCTGAAGGTGGTGTTAATGATCTACTTGACGAGATAGAACCTGATGAAGATACGGGTAAGAAATAAATCATGGATGATTTAAACATTACTGAAATAACTAATTTAGCTACAACTACAACCACTATCCCTTACTGGGGAATCGTACTTGCAGGTTTTATACTAGCTAGTGTATGGTTCTTTACAAGAGGTAACGGTAAAACAAAAGCCTTTCAGAAGACTTTAGAGAAAAGAGAAAAAGCTTTGGAGAAAACCATAGTAAATGCTAAGAAGTCTTTAGAGGACTTGTTAAAATAAAAACATTACACATGATACTTTAATTAGTATCATGTGTTTATTTTTTTTATTTTTAATCATTATTGATACGATGGAGGTCTTTCTTTATCATATCTTTCGGTACATAGGTTTTGTCATTCTCTATGATTATAACTTTATGACCATCTTTAACTTTAGTCGAAACGAGATATATTTTACCATGTTTATCTAAATAGATTTCTTTTTCCTTAGCAAAAACAATAGACATAAAGGCAGTTGTTAGCATGATACCTATTATTAACGAGTTTTTCATTTTTATCCTTTTTTATTTATTTATTCATGTAACTTTTTTATAGTTACCATGTGGCTGTTACGAATTTGACTGGAAGTTTAAACACCCCTCCCAACCCGCTAATCGGTCCATTTAAAGTAGTAGGTCCGTTGATTGTACATGCGCTCATTACATCAAGAGTAGCCTTAAAATCAACACCCTTAGTAACTGTTAGAGCACCTGTGATTTTATTCACAGGCACCTTGTTCTCAAATGTATCACCTGTAAATACAGTTTTCTTAGATTGGAAATCTGTTTTCTTAGCTTTTATATTTAAATCATCACAATCAACCTCTATAGTAGGTGCTTTTAAACCTATTCTACTTTTAGCATTAACTTGTATATCACCCTCTACACTTTTTAATACTATACTATTCTCTTTATTATCTACTAAAGAGAATTCACCTTTCATAAGATCTATCTTTAAATGGTAAGTAGCTGCTTCTCCATTATCGTCATTCGTTATAAGTTCTATAATACCGTTTATACTATCCATTCTGATATAGTACATATTTTCTTTTGTAGCTGATTTACCTAAGTTAGCTGGATTACTCCTATCTACAGTAGATACACCAAATACTTTTACTTCTCTACCTCTAATATCAGATTCAAAACCTCTTGATTTACGCCAGAAGAATTGGTCCTGATTAGCGTAACGTATAACTTCTACTTGCTCACCCTTATGTATAGTAGGCGCGGTTATAGTATTATCCGCACCTTCCCAAAGAGCTTCGATGTAATCTACTTCTTTAGATACTAATACTTTCTTTTTACTTTGCCCATCAGATACAACTATAGAGGCTGATGTTTCATTACCTAATACCCCTTCAGTATCAAGAACATCTAGTAAGTATATCTTAAGTATCTTAGCATCAGGTTTTATATCCTCTATAGCTACGCCTGTACCAGCATACTCTAAAGCACTCATCCTAAAAAGTACCTCTTGTTGTACCAGAAGCACCAAAGTCTTCTAGTTGTTGGAGTGAATAAAAAGCAAAGTTATATTGTAAATCGGTAAGCTTTATAAACGAATCGCTTATATAATCTATATGAAATAATATACTGTCTGTTATCAGTCTAGTATCACCTATTGATACCTTTTCTTCATGTTCCAAGTGGCGTAGGTATTTACTTATATTTTTTATGGTTTGTCGGTATATACCAATAATGGTTTTGATATCGTTATCTGTATGACCTAGGAAATTCTCTACTGAAGTATTAAATAATGAAACGGGTATGCTTTTAGGAGGTAGAGGTACTTTATCAAAACGAAGGGTCTTATGAAAGACTACTCTTCTTTCTTCATCTATCACAATGCCTTTAAAACCTTTACCGAACACATACGATGCCATGAAATTTATTTTGCCTGTATTTATATTTTCTTTAAAATCATCATCTATATTAAAATAATCACCTTTTATAAGTTGTTTACAAATACCATCATAGTATGACTCGCTTTTTATTAATTTAGAAAATGTTTTTGTTTGGTTAGGGGAACTAAGTATATCTAACACATCTAGATTAAAATCCTCTATAGATAGTGATAACATTTTATCTAGAATATCAATCTCCGTACCCATAGGCATTTCATTCTGTAAAAATTCATGGAGGTTATACCCTACAGGTATTTGTTTAATCTTATCCAAATCTGGATATCTTGTTAGTAACTCTTTTAATCTATTCTGTCTTCTCTTTAACATAACAGAATGACTTCCTATAAGTTTTAGTCTAGCTTTCATACCAGCTTTTATAGAAGCTGTTAAATCCCCAAACATATCACCTATGGTATCCAGTATACCTTCTAAATCTTTTATGTCTTCTTCTAAATCAAATTGTTCCATATTGTTACTCCTTTATTTATATTCATTCAAAAATATATTACATTATGTATAAATGAGATATAAAAATAAAGGAGAGTGAATATGGTTGTAAAAGATATAGAGTTAGTCAACTATGTTATGTTCGGTGTTGCAGGTATAAAAAAATTAGTTTATAAACCTAGTTCTGGTAAGAATATAATAATAGGTGGTAATGGACAAGGTAAAAGCAAGTTACTGTACGAACTATCTCCTTTACCCGTAAATAAAAAGCATTACAAAGAAGGGTACAAACGAATAACTATAGAGCATAAAAACAATACCTATACCCTAACTTCTGGTAATCATATTCAAAGCTTTAAATTAGGTAATGAAGAATTAAATAAAAATGGGTTGATAACTACTCAGACTAATTTAGTCGAGGAACACTTTGGTATAACGAATGATATACGTGCTTTAAATTTAGGGTTAAAACGTTTTACTGGTTTATCTGTAGCTGAAAGAAAGAAATGGTTCTCTACTTTATCGACCACTGATTATAAATTTGCAATTAGTTTATATAATAACTTAAAAACAAATTTAAGAGATATAAAGGGTAGTATCAAACTTTTAAATACAAAGAATATAACTGTTGATGAGGGTACCCTTAAAGCATTAATAGTTGATAGGAATTATCTAACAGGAGTTAGGGATAAACTATTCGTTATGAGTACGGATGATATAATTCTGGAAGAAGACCCTGATTTTAGTTATTTGGACGAAGTAGATGTTCTGTTAAATAATCTAACTAGTCTTATAGATAATACACCTAAAGCCTCTTATATAGAAAGCAAGATAATAGATATAGAGAATACTATAGTAAAATTAAATAAGGAGGTGTCTGATTTTGTAGTAGAAGAATTAGACGCTGATTTAAGTAAAGATATACAAAACCTGCAGAATGAAATAAGTAAACGCGAAGAGACGCTTCATATTGTTATAAGAGAAAATATATTCAAACAGTTGTTCGATATGCGTGAGCGTATATCTACTTATATAGAATGTATAAAACATACCAAGAAAGAATATGATGAAATAAGTATGCGTTATAATAACATATCTGAAACCGTCTTTCATCTAGAAGAGAAGCAAGCTATATTGGAAGAGAATAAAACTGTATTAGAAGGATATAGAAGTAAAGAAAATGTTACTTGTCCTAAATGTACATATAGTTGGAAAGTAGGGTACAATCTTAAAGAGTATGATTTACTATTAAAAAATCTAAGTCAGGTAGAAAAAGAAGCTAAAGAGAAACGCAAGATACTAAGTGAGTTAGACATAAGTGTTAAAGAAGCTAGGTTATCTATAGAAGCTAGGGAAGCATTATATACGTTTATATCACCTATACATAACGAGGATGTAAAACTATATATAGTAAATGCTATAGAAGAAGGTATACATAGCATAAGTATATTATACCTATCTGTAGAGGCTAGTCAAGAGATATATAGATTAAGAACTATATTAGAAGAGAAAGAATCTGTGTATAAGACACAGTGTGTTATTAAACAGAACAACCAAGAACACATGTTGGCTAATAAAAATAAGATAGAAGATATACTAGCTAGAACATATGATGAATTAACGTTAAGTAAAAAGATATTAAAACAGACATTGCTTATAGAGAAACAAAAAGAAAAATTAAATGCTTATATAGAACGAGTAAAAAATGATATAGAACGTTTTGAACACAACAGTACTGTAATGTTACTTAGTATAAAGAAAGAACTAGCTTTGGAGACTCTAGAGGTAGTTAACGCTAAACTAAATATAGTTGTAAACAGTATAAGTAAAATAGAAAACGATATGGCTATATTAAAATTTACACAAACTAAATTAGAGGAAGAAAGACGAAGAGCCTTAGTATTAGAATCACTTATATCAGAACTTAGCCCTGACTCTGGAATAATAGCTGAATCTCTAAGTAATTTTATGTTTGTATTTGTAGAAGATATGAACGAGATAATAAATAGTATATGGCGTTACGAATTTAAAATACTACCGTGTAGTATAGATGAAGGTGACTTAGATTATATCTTTAAAGTAAAGATACCTAATAATACTGTAGATGATATAGTTGAGTTAAGTACTGGTCAAAGAGAGATAGTCGACTTTGCTTTTAAACTAACGTCTTTTAACTATCTAGGTTTATTAGATATGCCTATAACACTCGATGAAGTATTCATAAATCTAGAACCAGAACACAAGGTATTATCCTTTAAGTATCTAGACGAGTTGATAGATAGCTATACTATAGAACAAGCATTCATGGTTAGCCATCAAGACGAGAGTTATACAACGATAGATGAGAATACTATATTTCTAGGAGACGATATTAAGAGTGAACGACTCGAAATATATAAATAAAAAATACATGTGTGCTGTACGATGCTATTAATAGCATCGTACATATTTTATTTTTTATTTTTACTTCTATTAACTAGACGCTCAGTAGCTAAAGCAACTCGCTCATGATACCAACTAGGCTCATTTCCATGCAGAGGAGATCCTTCGAACATATTTAGTACCTTAACATCTGGATGAAGTTTAGGACCCCATGATTCTAGGTCTTGTTTAAAGTTTTTGGCACCGAGGAACATAGCCCTCATATCTGTAACACTAGAGATATCCCAGTTACCTATAGGATGATTGTACTTGCTACCAACGAACATATTGATCATGCTAGTCACATTAGATACATCCCATTCGTTGAGCGGGTGGTTATATTCACTTTTAGCGAATGTACCTTTCATCCACTTAACACTACTAACATCCCACTCATTGAGTGGATGGTTGTATTTACTCTCAAAGAAGGTTTCCCCCATAGATTCAACCTTACCCACATCCCATGAACCTATCGGTAGGTTAAACTCTCTGCCTCTAAACACCTTATAAAGTTCTACGAAATTACTTGTGTCTACTTCCGATAACACTTTATTAAGAGCCTTGTTATCTATAATGATATCTCGGTCTTTTATTAACTTTCTTAACTCATCACTAGTCTCTACTTTATAACTCATATTGTACTCCTTTATTATAGTACCTATTGTAAGTCTTTTTAAAGACAACTCTTCCTAACCGCTATAGTGATATATAACTAAAAATAAAATGAATACGTTTTTAAGGTTAATTCCTTAAAAACGTATCTTCTTTATGCTTTCTACAATAAGTGGTTTATTTATAACAGTATGTATATGGGGTACGTATGATGCGTACTGGTTCTTATTACCGTGCTTGATATTATATCAGGTATATTATATATAAAGGTATTTTATTCTAGAGGTTCTTCATCCACGCTAGGTTCATCATCCACACTAGGTTCATCATCCACACTAGGTTCATCAACTTCGCCTTCACTACCCTCACCTTCATCATTACCATTACCCTCATCGCTACCAGTTTCATCACCGTCATCATTACCCTCATCCTCTTCTGGTTCGTCTGAATTCAACTTATCTTCGAACTTAGTAAGCTTCTTGTCACTCGCCTTTAGCATCTTAACTAACTGTTTGCTAAATAGTAGCTCATTGCTGTCCAATACATTCTTTAAGAACGCTATAAAGTTCTCTGCAGGCTTATTAATAGATTTACCATCTGCGTCTGTATCGTAGATAGCAAGAACTTCAGGCATATAGTTATTTTTACTCATCCATTGTCTAAGTAATGTATGGTACATAGCTCCTCTAATGGCATCTATTTTATCAGCAGCCATAGACAAGAATTCGTCTGGTAAAGAATCAGCAGAGAACATTGTTTCCATAATCTCCTCTAACCTATCCTTGTAAGAATTATAGGCGGTATTTAAAGCTTCATCTTCCATAGGTCTCTCTGTAGGTAATCTACAAGATACTACTTCTATATAATCATTAACAAAGAATTCTGTAATCTCCTCATCAGAGTGTTTCTTCAAATCCTTTATGAAGTCAGCCTCATAACCCGTTAAACGTATTATCTCTTTTAAATTATTAGTAATATAGTCCTTTAACTTTCTTTGTAATAATTTATCATTAGCGTATGCTTTTCTAATATACTCTGTCGTGTATTTAGATAAGATATCTCTCTTACCTGTTATACGTCTACCAAATAACGCATTCTTTATCTTAAGCCCTGTAGCTGTTTCATCTTGACTAACCTCTTCTATTTGGTCAGGTGTTAAACCAAACACTCTAGCTGTATCCTTCTTTAAGGATTCGTAGAAGTTTTCATCTGGCTCACGTTTATCCGTATTGATATTTTCAAAGTCTATTGTGGTCTGCGGGAGTTTAGGGTGATTGATTTCAAAATATATACCAGCTTTAGATATTAATTCATTTAGTGTTTTAAAATCTCTAACACCGTATAACATATTTGAGCTTCTGCTATTGTATGCCGCCTGTACTACTGTAGCTGCTGTCTTCTTATATCTAGGGTTCTTAGGGTCTAAATCAGCCTTAACTTTATACTTAGTAATACTATTATCTATATTGGCATTCATACGTGTCATAAGTAGTATAGCACGCATTGACACTAAAGGACCTAACTTCTCTAGCATGGATTTACCTGTACCATTATTTCTATACTCAAAGGCTAAGTAATTTACATTCTCTTTATCTATAACAATAACTCTAGTTTTTTGCTTATTAAGATGTCTTGTAAAAGCCATATAGTAGACATCGTTTAACAATTCATTATTTACTTTAGTCATGTTACCAGAATAGATGCGTTTATTTATACCATCTACGATACTCTTATAAACTAACTTAGGGGAAATTTCTACAGCTTTTGTATTATCTCCTGTTTCTTTTTGCATAGCTACGGCTTGTTTCACTATATCATCTACACTAGAAGCGTTTGTATTGTGTTCTTTTACCTCGTCACCTTTTAGCGGATTACCCGATTCATCTAGTAGCAATATATACTTTATATGTTTACTCTTATCATAAGGCGAAGGTATTGGAATAATACTTTCTGTAGGTACCTTAAGAATAAGTGGTATCCCATAGGCTTTTCTCTTTACACTATCTATAGTACCTAATTCTATATTCTCTATACTTACACCTACCTCTTTACGTTTTAAGAATAGTTTCTTTAAACTTTTTATGCTAGCAACTTCGGCGGTTTCTACATCCATAACATCATTTTCATTACGATTTATTATACCTAGATTATCACCAACCGATATAAGCGTTTCTACATCTTTACTAGATCCACCATTATTAATAGTTAATGTTTCAAATTTAGGACTATTTAATATAACTCTATCTACAGTACTTTCTAAATCGGCATTCAAATGTGCTTTAGATTGCAGCATTTCTGATATAACATTTTCTGGTATAAATATTTCACAATAGGCGCCAGATGTAAATAACGCCTCTTCCACACTACCGTATAACTTATCTTGTAGATTATATACCTTGTTCATATGCTTCTCTGTTATAGATAATAATGTAGCTGTAGTAGTAGCATCCAACTCACCATCGTTTGCTGCATATTGTAATATGGTTCCTGTCATATCTATACCACCAACTATATTAGATAATAATGTTTCTTTAGCTATTTCAATATCTGGTAGTAACTCTAATACATCTCTATTATCCGAACTAACTTTCGAGATCTTTCTAGCTTCACTATATAAAGAAGCATAATCTATCATATCATGTATTTCTTCTTCTTCTAAATTTTTAGGTTGCTCTAATTTGTTTACAAGAAGACTCAACTCCATACTCGGTTTAAATATAGTTTTATTTTCATTTTTCATTATCTAGTACCTTTTAGTAACTTTTTATTCAACGAAAACCTAATATCCTCGAATTTAATGATTAAAAAATAAAAAACTAAAAGGCATTAGATAATGAAATATTATGACAATACCCTATTAACCACTATCTCTATTATATTCAAATTAAGTACAGCAGCTGTAAGTATGAATATAGCCTTGACGAAACGATACCCTAATAAACCTAATCTATACGAACCTGAAAATAAGAATAGTTGGATTTATTACCAAAATTTAAGAGGCGAGCGTTTTACTACTTTGGAAGTAAAAGACGCTAATGGTATAGTTACACATGAAGCAGAAGTATTACAATGTGAGGTGTATGTAAACAATATAGAAACTGGTGAAAAGATGGTGTTAAATAAAACTAACTTATTATCTCATCCACTTACATTAACTAGATTAAAGAATATGGATGCGTACTATATGTCTTTAGTAAGTAATTATCCAGACCAAGAATTAAGAATAAGAGCTATCATATTTGATTTAGTAACTGATCCTTTAACAGCTAGTGATGGTACTATATTACTTGTTAATAAAACTTTAATAGAGGATAATGAGTTCTCTTTAATAGATACTCTTGAAACACGTATCAAGAATCATTTGAGTAGATGGGATTTAAGAGAGTTTGTGTTAGTAGACGATAACTATGTACCTATTCTACTTGCAGCTATGACGCAGAAAATATATCTCGATATACTTAATATACGAAATAGTAATATAAATACTTTAGAAGTACATAGTTATCATATGCGTAATTATTTTAACTCTAATATGCATATAGGTGTACACACATCCGTTTTGGCTAAAAAAGAAAAGTTTTGGTTATACAGAAACCTATCTACACTGGTACATGATATGGGCACTAACAAAACTCTTGAACTTATAATAGATAATTTATTAAAACCTAGTGGTGTTAAGGTATTTAAATATGATGTTAAACCTCTAAAACCTAGTAAAGAAGGTGTTATTTCTGATATTTACAATAAGGATAGGCTTATAGAAACAGAAACTAATGTAAATATATCTTTGGACGGTATGCTTATATTAGAAGATAATGACAATCCTTTAAAGGATATTGTATATAAGGATACAGGGTATAGAGATTCTATATTTCATAGAGTTTCTAAAACATCAGGTATAACCGAACCTACTAAAATATTAATGTTAAAAGCTGTGCGTACCACATTACTAGAAAGCACTGAATTAGATATTATATTATTAGAAACCGTTCTTCTTTACCTATCTACAACTACAGCTGTATATACGTTTAAAGATGAAGCTACTAACATAACATATAAGCGAACAGGTGTAGAATTAATTTACACTATCTTATCTATATTCCAACAGATAAATAAATCAACTATTTCTCTATTAGGAGGATTATATCTAAGAAATGTTTTAAAGCCGTTAGATAGGCTACCAGGTACCAAGGGTGAGGTATTAGGTGTTGATGGTATAAACAAATCTATAGATATTATTAACACTTTCATAGCACCTATAGAAAATGTTAATAATAAAGAGCTTTTAAACTCTTATATAGATAATGTTGGAAAAGCACATAGTCTTATTAAATATTATAAATCAAATGTTGGTAATAATAAACTACATGATTTAATGTCTAGAAGTTTATTAAAAGCATCTGTAACACGACGTGTACCTTTAACTACAGCAAATGATTTAACAACATATATAAATGAAAATAAACTCTCTATATTTACCAACGGTAAAAGAGAAGACATTTCATGGTATAATTTACTTAATACTATTTTTGATACTGTTAGCGGTAAAACCTTTACTGTTAACGACGCTGGTAAAATGAGTCATTTTAAAGCTTTGTTAGATAAATTAACGTCTTATAGTTTACAAACTTTAACGAGTACAGGTACAGCATCTTTAGGTACTAATGAACGTTCTGTAGGTTACTTCTACGATATGGGTGCTATAAAGATAATTAAATTAACTACTATATGTGGAAGTAAAGCAGGTATCGTATCGGGTATAGCTAATGATGCTAATATAAGTAATACATTAATTACTAAGCCTAATAGTTTTGCTAGAGTGATGGAAGCACCAATACTAACAACCAACAAGACAAGTGGGTTAAACGAAAAAATAACAAATGCTACGATAGTTTAGTAAGGAATTTTTCCTTATACTAAACTATCGTACTTTATAAATTTATGTCTATATGCATAGCTCTAAATACAGAATCAACAACTTTCTTAGCACCTGTACCTGTACGGAAAGGTTCTATAATTTTTTGGGAAACAGAACCCTTCTTATTAAACTCAGATAGCATGGCTGTATTAGCACCTAAGTCACCACCTCTGGAATTTAGAAACTCTTTCATAGTATACTTTAAAGAATGACCTAAAAGTATATCCGCTTCAGGTAGAGTTATCTTAGCGCCTTTAGATTTATTAGACGACTCGTTAGTTAGGTTGTTTCTAGAGTTACTATCCTTATGTACTGACATACTCTTAGCGGTAGTCTGTCTAAGACGTCTAAACATACCATACCCAACTAGGGATTTGATATTACTGGTTATACCATCACCACTAAAGGTAAGCTCTTGAAAGAACTTTATGCCTAGGGTCTTACCTACCTTTAAATTATTCTCTACTGTAATACCTCGTTCTATATCTGATAGAGGTGGTATAACAATATTGATAAATGCTTCCTTCTGTTGCAGAGTTAACATAAAGGCTTCAAAATCTTTGTTCGACATATCTTTAAATAGGTTAGTATATAACTCACCATTCTTACCAGTCTTATCAACTTTATTAAGAGAGGCAACGATATAATCTTGTATCTGTTTTCTGTTAGCCATTTCTCACCTTTATTTTTATAACGTCATTGTTACTAATACATCATCTAGGTCAACCATCCCTACATAGAACAATCTATAATCATTAATAGCTGTTCGGACATATCTATAAGCTGGTACTTTTATACCTAGTGTTGCCGTAGAACCAAATGATATGAATTCAGTAGGAATAGAGTTCATAGTTTCTACATAGATATCACCACCACCTAATAATAAACCTTGGTTATTAGCGTTTGTAGATGGTTTACCTGGTATACGTAACATTTGTAATTTGGTGTCTATAGGATTAGGGGTACCTAATTTAACTTGTTCATAAGGAGCTGTACATATTCTTGATATACCAGCATCTCTACCAGTAACACCAAGCCCGTAACCACTAATATTAAAGTCTTCGTTTCTAAGAAGGTCTTGTGTTAGAGGTGTATCACCCATATCTAAAAGAGAAGGTATACAGAACATATCCTTCTCTTCTGTATCGTAGTATACATCCATTTCTAAGGATTGCATGTATGAAGACATGATAGCTATAAATATATATCTATCTGGATTATCAGCGTCCACTAATATATTCTTAGGAGCTCTCTTATTTATATTCTTAGAGAATACGCCAGAATTATATACTATATCGTTAACTGCATTCTTATCTTCTGTTCTTACACCTGGTCCTGCTGATTGAGAAAATGATATAAAGGGTAAAGAGGATGTTAAAGTAATTGTAGCTTTTATATTTCTTCCTGTACTTTTATCGGCTAAGCCTATAAGCACTTGTTTTGTTTTAGACATATATTGTTCCTTATTTAGGTTATTTATTCAAAAAATAAGATATATGCAGCGAAAAAAAAATAAGAAGAAGGTAAGTACTTACCTTCTATCTATTAAGCTGTCAATGGTTCGGGTGTTCTTAACGCCTGCATATCTGCTTTTAGCACCACGTATTCAAAGTTAGACATATGTCTAACT
>Ga0256844_10000678_pt1 | contig 12989 bp, 11 predicted proteins | sample MusselsmetaG_FD_189100 | JGI IMG/M metagenome (GOLD analysis project Ga0256844, IMG submission 189100) | Mussel associated microbial communities from hydrothermal vent at the East Pacific Rise, Pacific Ocean - Mussels | ecosystem: Host-associated > Mollusca > Shell > Unclassified ... | reverse complement strand
TTTGACGCGCAAAAAAAAGGCTCAACAAATCATTCGAATGGGTGTTTTTAGTTGATTCAACAGAAATTAAAAGTTAATAAATGATTGTTAAAAAACTAAACGGAAAAGAACCCCAATTCGGTACAGACTGTTTTATTGCAGAAAATGCAGTTATTGTAGGAGATGTGATTTTGGGGAATCAATGTAGTATTTGGTATAGTGCTGTGCTACGTGGTGATGTGCATTATATAAAAATAGGTAATAAAGTAAATGTGCAAGATGGAGCAGTAGTGCATTGTACCTATCAAAAACATCCAACAACTATTGGTGATAATGTGTCGATAGGGCACAATGCTATTGTGCATGGTTGTACTATTCATGATAATGTATTGGTTGGTATGGGTAGTATTATTATGGATGATTGTGTGGTAGAAAGTAATTCCATTATTGCAGCAGGAGCAGTGCTTACTAAAGGGACAAGAGTGGAGTCTGGAACAATATATGGAGGGGTTCCAGCCAAAAAAATTAAAGATATTTCAGAAGAACTTATCTCTGGAGAGATTAATAGAATTGCAAATAATTATATTGAGTATTCTAGCTGGTATAGATAATGTTTTGTTGTCATTCAGAAAGAAGTGTGACTGGAAAATCTCAAGAATAGAATGTTTATCAAGTTTGCTTAATAAACAAAATTTATCTTCACATTATTTGAGTTAGAAACTTTGTGGTCTTTGTGTAAATTTTTGCGACCTTTGCGTGAAATAAAATAAGATAAATGAAAAGATTAAGCTTATTAAAAGCCATAACCATACAGTTTTTAAGTATTTCCCTTATTGTAAGGTTAGTATTTTATTTCTGGTCTTTTTCTGAAATAGATTTTTCAATTACCCATTTTTTAAGAACTTTAGCTACAGGATTATTTTTTGATATTGGAGTCATTTCATTTTTTGTATTGGTATACATCATATATCTAATGCTACTCTCCAACAAATGGGTGGGAAGTGTCTTCGATAAAATTTTTAGTTATTTCTATTATTTTTTAACCACTTTGATTTTTACGTTTACCTTTTTTGCAGAGTTTACTTTTTGGGAAGAGTTTCAAAACAGATTTAATTTTATAGCGGTAGATTATCTTATTTATACCTATGAAGTCGTACAAAACATCAATCAATCTTATCCAATTCCGCTATTATTAACCATTATATTTTCTATAGTTTTTCTGTTGTTTTTTATCCTAAAAAAAAGAAAGGTGTTTGTAGATACATTTGCTTCTCCACTAAAAAAACAGAGAGGCTTGTTACTTATTGGTTTAGTTTTGCCCTTAATTTATGGTTTTTTTATTGATAATAATCATGCAGAGTGGTCAAAGAATAGATATGAAAATGAAGTTTCTAAAGCAGGAATCTATTCTTTTTTTGCTGCCTTTAGAAATAATGAGTTGAGTTATATAGATTTTTATAAAACACAAGATATTGATGTGTCTTTTTCGGTATTAAAGGAGAAATTAAAAACCTCTAAAGAGGGCTTGTTTTCTGCTAAAAAACATAGTATAGAACGAATAATTAAAGGAGATAGTCTTGAGCAAAAACCCAATGTAATTTTTATTTGTATAGAAAGTTTGAGTGCAGATTTTTTAGCACATTATGGCAATACAGATGGTGTCACACCAATTTTAGATTCATTACTACAACATAGTATTAATTTTGAAAACCTTTATGCAACGGGTACAAGAACGATTCGTGGTATGGAAGCTATTACCTTGTCTATTCCACCCTCTCCAGGCAGAAGTATTGTAAAGCGGAAAAACAATAGAGGGTTATATAATATTGGTGATGTGTTTAAAGAAAAAGGTTATGACAGAACATTTTTCTATGGTGGTGATGGTTATTTTGATAATATGAACGAATTTTTTGGAGGAAATGGATTTGATATTGTTGATAGGGGTAGAGGATATTTATTTGGCGATTCATTTACTGCAAAACGAACCAATATTGAAGATGCTGAGGTTGTTTTTGAAAATGCTTGGGGTGTTTGTGATGAAGATATTTATACAAAGGTTATTAAAGAGGCAGATAAAAGTCATACAGCAAAGAAACCCTTCTTTGATTTTATTATGACAACATCTAACCATAGACCTTATACCTATCCAGAAGGTAGAATTGATATTTCTTCTGGAGAGAGTAGAAACGGTGCTGTAAAATATACAGATTATGCTATTGGAGAGTTCCTGAAAAATGCCCAACAAAAACCATGGTTTGCCAATACTGTTTTTGTAATTATGGCAGATCATTGTGCTAGTAGTGCTGGTAAATGGGAGTTGAATGCCGCAAAATATCATATTCCAGCATTAATCTATAATTTACCAAACAGAGGGGCACAGCAGGTTGAAGTTCAATGTTCTCAAATAGATGTTTTCCCAACGCTTTTTGGTTATTTAGGTTGGACTTATACTTCTCATTTTTATGGTAAAGATATAACCACATTTACGGCAGAAGGCCAGCGTGCTTTTATTGGGAATTATAGAAAGTTAGGTTTGTTGAAACAAAACAAACTCACGGTTTTAGGCGATCAAAAGACAGCTAATTTTTATACTTGGAATAAGACAACAAATGTTTTAATACCTCAAAAAGTTAACGAAGCAGAGCTTAAAGAAATAATCTCCTATTATCAAACGAATGATTATTTGTATAAAAATGGTTTGATGAAGCGTAAGAAGTGATTTTATCATTCAGAAGGAAGAATGACTGAAGAATCTCTTTTTGCAATTGATTTTGTAGAGGGGGAGCTTGATACGTATGTAATGCCCGCACTAGCTGACTAAAATTTCTTATCATTCCTGCGAAGGCAGGAGTCCAGATCGTACAAAATGGATTTTTGCTTCCGTAGGAATGACAAGATGAATTGCTATTTAAGCATTTTCTTTCTTAATCAAATTTAAAGCAGAACCTTCATTATACCACTCTATTTGTCCAGTATTATAGGTGTGATTTGTAACAATAGAATCTTCCGTACCATCAGTATGTTTAGCAACAATGGTTAATGGTTTTCCTGGCGAAAATTCAGCAATATCAATAAATTCAAAAGTATCATCTTCTTGAATTTTATCATAATCGGCTTCGTTTGCAAAGGTTAAACCTAACATTCCTTGTTTTTTTAAATTGGTTTCGTGTATTCTAGCAAATGATTTTACCAAAACAGCAACAACCCCTAAATGACGCGGTTCCATTGCCGCATGCTCACGTGAAGAGCCTTCACCATAATTATGATCGCCAACAACAATAGTTGGTACGCCAGCAGCTTTATAAGCACGAGCTACGTCTGGTACAGTACCAAATTCTCCTGTTAATTGATTTTTTACTTTATTGGTTGCTTTGCCAAATGCATTGACAGCACCAATCAACATATTGTTAGAAATATTATCTAAATGCCCTCTAAATTTTAACCAAGGTCCAGCCATAGAAATATGGTCGGTTGTGCATTTTTCAAATGCTTTAATCAATAATTTTGCTCCAGTTATAGAACTGCCAATAGGCTCAAAAGGTGTTAGTAATTGTAATCTTTTGGAATCTGAATTTACCGTAATTTCAACACCAGAACCATCAGTAATAGGCGCTACATAACCAGGATCTTTTACATCAAAACCTTTAGGTGGTAATTCAAAGCCTGTAGGTTCTTCTAGCATTATTTTTTCTCCATTTGCATTGGTTAGCGTATCTGTCATTGGGTTAAAATCTAAACGTCCTGAAATAGCTACAGCAGCAACAATAGATGGTGATGCTACAAAAGCATGCGTATTTGGATTGCCATCGGCACGTTTAGAAAAGTTTCTATTAAACGAATGTACAATGGTGTTTTTTTCTTTTTTATCTGAACCTTCCCTTGCCCATTGTCCGATACAGGGACCACAAGCATTGGTAAATATTTTAGCACCTAAGTCTTCAAATATTTGTAATAATCCATCTCTTTCAGCAGTGTAGCGTACTTGTTCTGAACCAGGATTGATGCCAAATTCAGCTTTAGCAACTAAACCTTTATCTACAGCTTGTTTAGCAATAGAAGCTGCTCTTGATAAATCTTCGTATGATGAATTGGTACAAGAACCAATCAAGCCCCATTCAACTTTTAAAGGCCAATCGTTAGCGTTAGCTTTTTTAGTCATTTCATCACCAACTAACGTATTTACATCTGGAGAGAAAGGCCCATTTAATTGTGGCTTTAAATCTGATAAATTAATTTCAATTACTTGATCAAAATATTGTTCTGGATTTTCGTAGACTTCAGCATCACCAGTAAGATGCTCTCTTATTTTGTTTGCTTCATCAGCAATATCATTTCTATTGGTAGCACGTAAATAACGTTCTATAGCATCGTCATAGCCAAAAGTAGAAGTAGTTGCACCCACTTCTGCACCCATATTACAAATTGTTCCTTTTCCTGTAGCAGACATTGATAATGCACCCTCGCCAAAATATTCAACAATAGCACCAGTTCCTCCTTTAGCAGTTAAGATACCAGCAACTCTTAAAATCACATCTTTTGGCGCTGTCCAACCGCTTAATTTACCAGTAAGTTTTACACCAATTAATTTAGGAAATTTTAATTCCCAAGGCATTCCTGCCATCACATCTACAGCATCTGCACCACCTACACCAATAGCAACCATACCTAAGCCACCTGCATTTACGGTATGGGAGTCTGTACCAATCATCATTCCGCCAGGAAAAGCATAATTTTCTAATACAACTTGATGAATAATTCCTGCACCTGGTTTCCAAAAACCAATACCGTATTTATTGGATACGGAAGCTAAAAAATTAAAAACTTCACTAGATGTATTTATGGCTTCTTGTAAATCTTTATCTGCACCCATTCTAGCTTGGATTAAATGGTCGCAATGTACCGTTGTTGGTACAGCAACTTTGTTTTTTCCTGCTTGCATAAATTGCAATAGTGCCATTTGTGCAGTAGCATCTTGACAAGCAATTCTGTCTGGAGCAAAATCTACATATGACTTTCCTCTTTCAAAAGCTTGTGAAGGCATACCTTCTGATAAATGGGAGTATAAAATTTTCTCAGCTAAGGTTAATGGTTTTCCTGTTAATTGTTTTGCCTTAGCAATACGTTCACTCATAGTTGTGTAAACGCTTTTTATCATATCTATATCAAATGCCATAAGTATTGTTGTTAGTTTTTATAAATGCACACAAAGTTAGTCAAATTCTAAAACTTTTTATAAGAATGAGATTAAAAACAACGCGATTTTCACCAAAATAAGGATTTGCTCAGTTTTTGATAGCAAAAATTCGGAATTTTAAATTTTAAAGGAAGTTTTTTTGATGAATTTGGAGTGTGTAAATATAAATTACCTTGACAAGGGTAGAAGGTATTGAAGGGGGGCTTTAATTTCAACGTAGGCGTTGGTTATCACTCTGTGATTAAACAATTTCAGCAGAGAGTCCTAAATTTAATAACTGCGTACAACGTGTTTTTAGCTCGTCATATTCTCCTGTTTTTACGGCGCACTTTCCTTTATAATGGACAAGGTATGTACATTGTTCAGCTTGTTGTTCTGTATGTTCACATACATTTATTAATGAATCTATTACAAATTCAAAAGTATTCACTTCATCATTAAATAAAATAATTTCATGTTGTATTACCTCTTGTTCAAGTGTGGCAACATCTTCCTGTATTTTCTCTTTTGTACTCATTGTTGGTAAGCAAAAGTAGTGAAAGTAGCTATAACAAGCAAAAAAGAGGAAGGTTTAAAAAACTTCCTCTTTTTTAAATGAATTCAAATGAACTCTTTTAATATAAATAGCGTAAAGCTGTAATATCATTTCTATTAAATTCTCCATCTTCATCAGAACCAAAACAAGCTAGCATGATAGACGTTGAGTCGTATCCTGTTGGTGTTCCAGGAATGTGTATCGCCCCATCAGGGTTTGCACTTTCCCCAGATTGCCCACAACTTTGACGGCTAAACCAATCGGTATGTCGTAAGCCTACTGAATGCCCCATTTCATGTGTAATAACATGTTCTATAACATTGGTATTGGAAGCATTTAGCCCATAAATTTGAATGTATTTATGCGGTTTTCCTCTACTTGGGAAACCAGCAACACCTCCAGCATCAGTTTCATTAGGATTGTGATATACAACCATTTCTATACTGCTTGATTTGTGGTTTGTACCATAACTAAGTCTAAATCTAATTCCTAGATTTAATCTATTGTAATTGTTTACTGCCCACTGCAATGCTGTACGTTCTTTCTTTGAAAGACCATATCCACCCCCACCAGTATAGCCTAAAATATCAATAGAGCCATTTCTTACGGTGTTCCGTGTGCGGTATTGTTTTGTGGTAATACCGCCTTCCGTCTTCATACCTTCAATTTGTGCTTTTGTAAATAGTATATCTCCTTCTACTTTAAATAGTTTTTGAACTTCTCCGCCAGGTAAGACAAAATCTACTTTTTCTAATCCATTAACATTAAAATGCATGGCTTCTAATTTCTTAGAAACTTCAGGGTATTCCTGTATTGAAGCTTGTTCTTCTAATTGAACCTCTTCTTCTTGTTGACAAGAAACCATAAATAAGCCCATAGCAATGAGTACTAAAAATTTCAAATAATTAATCATAATGTAAAAGTTTAGTTAATATATAAGTTTATAGAATAAAAATTCTATTCCATGTAGGATAAGAAATAAACCTAAAGAAATTCTAAATTTAAAAAGTTAACTTGGTAGAAGGGTGTATTTTAAAGCAACCCAATTGTTTTGTTCTATGACTTCTTGTAATTTTAAATTAAATTTTGAAGCTTCGGCATCAATAATGGGAATGTCTTCTTGGTAGAATCCGCTTAGTAATAAAACACCATTATTATTAAGGTATTTGGTGTATGTTTTGATGTCTATAAGTAAAATATTTCGATTGATATTTGCAATAATTACATCGTAAGTTCTAAAGCCTAAATAAGAAGCATCACCTTGATAAACATCTATTTTTTTGCAATTATTAAGTTCTAAATTGTCAAATGTATTTTCATAACACCACTCATCAATATCTATAGCGTCAATAAATTTAGCACCTTTAATTTCTGAAAAAATGGCTAAAATGCCTGTGCCACAACCCATATCAAGCACCTCCTTGTCTTGTAAATCAAGTTTTATTAAATGTTGCACCATCATATGTGTAGTTTCATGATGTCCCGTGCCAAAACTCATTTTGGGTTCGATTATAATATCATACTTTAAGTTGGGATTTTTATGAAAAGGAGCCCTAATACTCACCAAATTATCAACTTGAATGGCATTGAAATTTTTTTCCCATTCGCTATTCCAATTTACTTGTGCTATTTCTTCTTTTGTATGTGTTATTTGAAACTCATCATTCTTTAAGGCATAAATATCTTCTAAAAGAGTGTTAGAATCCTCTTCTTTTTGGATATAAGCAATAACACCATTTTCATTTTCTACAAAACTTTCAAAACCTGCAAGCCCTAATTCTGCAATTAGAATTTCTGTTGCGGGTTGTAAAGGAGAAACTTTAAAGGTATAGGAAATGTATTTCATGAAAAGATTGTTGTTTTGATGTAATTTGCACTTCGACAGGCTCAGTGAGATATTTTACGAACTAACATGTCTTGTTGTTACACTGTCAGAGTCTGTCGAAGACTTGATTATAACTCTTATATTGCCTTAATAATAGCCGTAAAATCGGCTGCTTTTAATGCAGCACCACCAATTAAGCCACCATCAACATCTTCTTTAGAGAAAATTTCTTCTGCATTTGCAGGTTTTACACTACCTCCATATAAAATAGAAACGTTTTCAGCAACAGAGCTAATGTATCTCTCGGCAACCAATTCTCGAACAAAAGCATGCATTTCTTGGGCTTGTTCTGGAGAAGCTGTTTCGCCAGTGCCTATTGCCCATACAGGTTCGTAAGCTAAAATTATATTCTTCCAGTCATCAGAATTTAAATGGAATAATGCATTTTTTATTTGTGTCTTTACGACTTTAAAATGATTTTCAGATTTTCTATCTTCTAATTTTTCTCCAAAGCAAAAAATTACTTCTAGTTTGTGTTTTAAGGCTTGGTCAACTTTTTTAGTCAATAAAGCATCATTTTCATCAAAATATTCTCTTCGTTCAGAATGCCCTAAAATAACCGTATTTATATCAATACTTTTAAGCATATTCGCAGAAATTTCTCCTGTATAGGCACCGCTTTCTTCCTGATGCATATTTTGCGCAGCTACTTCTAAATTTGTGCCCTCAACTTTTTTTGCTGTGCGTTGTAAAAAAACAGCAGTAGGAGCAATGATTACACGTGTATTTTTAAGTTTTAATCCTTTTAACGATTCTTTTAACTCTTTTATTAAGTTTTTTGTTTCGCTTTTGTCATTATTCATTTTCCAGTTTCCTGCTACTATTTTGCTTCTCATGGTTAAAAGTTTTAATTAGTCTACAAAGATAAAAAAGAAAGAAATTAAAGTGGTAATTTAAAATGATTACTTTTGTAAAAGTTTCAAACTTTACACATGACAAGACAAGAATTGATTAATCAGATCAAGCAAAAAAAATCATTTTTATGTATTGGATTAGATGTTGATTTAGATAAAATTCCTCCACATTTATTAAAATTAGAGGATCCTATTTTTGAATTTAACAAGCAAATTATTGATGCAACACATCATCTTGCAGTGGCCTATAAACCAAATATTGCTTTTTATGAGGCTTATGGTATTCAAGGGTGGAGAGCTTTACAAAAAACAATTGCTTATTTAAACAAAAATTATCCTGAAATCTTTACAATAGCTGATGCGAAACGTGGTGATATTGGCAATACCTCAACACGTTATGCTAAGGCTTTTTTTGAAGATTTAAATTTCGATTCACTTACTGTTGCGCCTTATATGGGTTCTGATTCTGTTGAACCTTTTCTTGCTTTTGAAGATAAATTTACAATACTCCTAGCGTTAACTTCGAATAAAGGAGGCCTAGATTTTCAGGGATTACCATCTGATGCTCTTAAAGTTTATGAACATGTCTTAAAAACAGCATTGACATGGAAAAATTCAAAGAATTTAATGTTTGTTGTTGGTGCCACCAAAGCTGCATATTTTAAAAGTATTCGTAAAATTGTACCGCATCATTTTTTACTAGTTCCAGGTATTGGTGCTCAAGGTGGAAACTTACAGGATGTTTGCAAATACGGACTAACAGACGAAATAGGTCTATTGATCAATTCTTCTCGAGGGATTATCTACGCTTCAAATGGAGCAGATTTTGCTCAAAAAGCTACGGAAAGTGCTTTGGAGTTGCAACAAGAAATGTCGCAATATTTCTAATGTTTTATCTTATTGAAAAGTTCCTTTTACTTCTCCACAACGTAGCATAGCATCTCCAAAATACGGATTGCGGATTGTTTTATCATAACTTAACCAAAAAGCACCTTTGTTATCTGCTGCCATCGGGCAAAATTGATTGTAAACTTTCTTATTAATACCAAATAATTGAACAGCCTTGGTAAAGAAGCTAGAGAGTTCAATAAAATGATCTCTTTGGTTCGTGATATCAGATGTATTGTCTATTTTAAGTACCACTGTTTTGATATTGGTGGCAATACCCATCCAATGTTTATGTGCATTTTTGTTGGGAAGTAATTTCATATCAACTTTTTCTAAACTTTTAAGAATAGTACTTGCAGCTTGCTTAGCCATTTTTGAATCTCCTTTTACGAGGCTATTCTTTAAAACAATATAAGCATCAACCACAAGCTTTAATTGTTCTTGAAATTTCTGATCTACAGCGATTTGTTCAATTTCTTTAGGATCTCTATGTTTTGCATTGCTTTCTTCTTCATTCTCTTTGTTTATATGCCCTTCATGCCCAGTCATTGTTTTGTCACCTGCCTTATTCATCATTGATTTTTTACCTTGTAATTGTGCTGCGGCATCTACAGTAAAAGTTCCATTGGTAACAACTTCATCACCATTTTTCAATCCACTTAGTACTTCATAGTTTTCTCCTACTTGATTCCCTAATTCAATTTCTCTCATTTCAAAAATGGGCTCGTTGGGATTTATTTTTAGATAAACCACAGAGCGTTTACCTGTCCATAACACTGCCGATGAAGGAATACTTAGTATTTGAGCTTTAGTTATTTTACTCCCTTTGATTTTTCCTTCTACAAACATTCCAGGTTTAAAAATTCTTTGTTTATTATTTAAAACAGCTCTTAGCTTTACAGTTCTTGTTTTTGTATCTAAAATAGGGTCGATAAACGAAACTTTTGCTTTAAATTTTTTGGTAGGATACGCATTGGTGGTGATTAGAATTTCTTGTCCTTTTTTAAATTGTGCAATTTGATTTTCATACACGTCAAAATTTGCCCAAACGGTATTTAAATTGGCAATTTTAAACAATGGTTGCCCCTGTTTGATAGCTGCCCCCAGTTCAACTAATTTTTCTGAAACAATTCCAGAAACGGTTGCATATATTGGAAAATTCTCTCTTACTTTTTTAGAAGATTCTATTTGATTGATTTGGTTTTCAGAGAGTTTCCATAGTTTTAATTTATTTCGTACGGCTTTGTATAGTGCTGGCTGTGATTCTTTTAATGTTACAGCAGTAAGTAATTCTTGTTGTGCAGCAAACAGTTCGGGAGAGTAAATAGTAGCTAATAATTGTCCTTTTCGCACTTTTTCTCCAGTAGAATTAATAGTTAATCTTTCAATTCTCCCAGAAAAATAACTTACTTGAACAGCATTTGCTTCTTCATTTGCTACAATTTTCCCAGAGAGTTTAAAAGCATTAGAATGTATTCTTCCAGTTCCAATAACCGAAGTTTGAATATTGGCCAATGCAATAGCATTTTTACTGAGTTGAAATTGCTCTGGTAGAAGTCCGTCAGCTCCTGTTTCGACAGGAATCAGATCCATTCCGCATATCGGACAACTGCCAGCTTCTGCTTGCATAATTTGTGGATGCATGGAGCAAGTCCACTGTTGCTTTGTTGTGCTATTTTCATGATCATGTGCTGCTTTGTCACTTGCTGCGTTTCCAAATAAAAATTTTCCAAATACCAACCCCACGAGTAAGATTAGGATATAAATACTATATTTTTTCATTTTTTTGATGTTAAATAGTGAATGGCTATCGTTTGTAAATAATATATTGTAATAGATTCTATTTTATTGATTTGAAATTTTAATTGTAGTTCTTGAATATCTAATATATCATTAAAATCAATCGTTCCTGTTTCGTAACTTTTAACTAAAATACTTTCTGCGTCTTGTGCTTGTTTTAAATTTTTAACTTGTGTGTCAAAACTTATTTTTGCAGATATTCTTTCATTGATTGCTTTGTTTAGTGCAGTTTCTAAGGTATTGAACCGTTCTTGCTTTTGTGCTGTAATTTCTTGTTGCTTTAGTTTGTTTTGCTTGGTTTTCGATTTGTATTTTTTGTTGAAAATAGGAATTGATACTGATACCATTGGCATCAAAATATCTTTACCATTATCGCTAAATGATAAATCAGGCCGCTCAGTAACGGCAATATAATCTAAACCAACACCAAACATTGGGCTACTTTCTTTTTGATTGAGTAGTTCTGATTGCTCAACAGAAGTATACAATTTATCATATCGAATCAATTCAGGATGTAACTGTAAACTGTCAACCGTAATCAATGCATTTTTAGTTGGAATTATTAATGTTTCAATAAGCTTAATAGCTATTGATTTATCTCTGTTTAACAATTTATTAAATAGTGTTTGCTCTGTCAAATAAGATTGCTTTAGTATACGATGCAATTGCTCTAATTCATTCTGTCGCATTTGCAATCGCAATACATCAACTACAGAAGCCTTACCAATTTCAACAGAAGTTAAAGCCAATGTTTCGTAGGTTTTAAGTAAAGCTATGTTTTTAATCAATACTTTTCGTTTGGCTTTGATAGCATACAGACTGTAATATGATTTAGAAACTGAAGCTATTAATTTTCGTTTGGCAATAACGATATTCTCATAGGTTGCATCTGCAAGAGCACTTTTATAGTTTTCGCGAGCTGTAATAGAACCAAACCAAGGAATCATTTGTTTTGCGGAAACTTTAAAGCGTTGTGCACCTGTTCTTGTTTCGGGTTCACTAACAAAGTAACCTATAGCAATTTCTGTATTGGGAATTGCATTGGTTTCATTCACTTTTTCAGAGGCGATGTTGTATTGCAGTTCGTATTTTTGAATTTCTGGGCTGTTTTTTAAGGCAGTGTCGATATATCCTTGTAGATTTTGTGCATTTAACTGCATGTTTCCAAATATGATGATAGTGGTAATTAGAAGCTGGAAACTGGAAGCTGGAAGCTGGAAACTAGAGGCTAGAGACTGGATTAATTTAATCCAATTTCCAATTTCCAATTTCCAATTTTCATCTAGCATCCAGCTTCTAACATCCAACTTCGAGCTTTCGATTTTAATTCTATTTTTCATAGTTTCTCCAATTTTGATGTAGTTTTGTTAACATTTTACCAACCTTACTATTCTTATCCAATAAATTAGTAAAGGTTTCTTGAGGGATATATTTGCACTCGAAGGTATAGTTAAGCCAATCTTCAGTTTCAGAATTTGATCCTAAAGCATGAATCAAATGTTGTTTAAAAACAGCATCATATTTTCTTTTTGCCCAGCCTTCACAAATATTTGCACTTACAGAACGTGATGAACGTACTATTTGAGAAGTTAAAGAATAAACTTCTTCTTTAGGAAATTTTCTAGTAATCCAAAAAATTTCCATAGCCAATTTAAAGGCTTCCTTATGTACTTCTAAATCTTTATACGATTTTATCATATCTTAATTTTTATATTTTATAATTTTCCAACTTCCAACTTCCAACTTCCAACTTCCAACATCTAGCGTCCAACCTTTAACTCCTTCCGCCAACTATACAGCACCGGCACAACGAACAGCGTGATTAACGCAACAAGCATTCCTCCAAAACTTGGT
>Ga0256844_10000677_pt1 | contig 12999 bp, 7 predicted proteins | sample MusselsmetaG_FD_189100 | JGI IMG/M metagenome (GOLD analysis project Ga0256844, IMG submission 189100) | Mussel associated microbial communities from hydrothermal vent at the East Pacific Rise, Pacific Ocean - Mussels | ecosystem: Host-associated > Mollusca > Shell > Unclassified ... | reverse complement strand
AGTGCATAATTGTAGAAAAAATGGAGGCACCTAAATGAAAGAGCTAATAGAGTTTATACAGCAGAATATTAGGCCATTGCTTTTTTGCTATTTTTGTGTGGCTCAATTCCTTCTTTTGACAATATTATTACTTGGAAAAATTTGACAGAAATGCATTACACAAAAAAACAAATATGTTTTTTAACACTTCTCACTACCCTTATGATTGTCCTCCCCGCTAACAACTTATTAGCCACAGAACCCCAGTCGATACACATCGAATGGGATTTTGACTCACAAGGTATTCCGGATGGCCTTGAATTGTCAGCTTATCGTCTCTATCAGGAAGGAAATCAGGTATGTCAATTTGATTCCCCGTATGATTTTGCAGGTGATTGTGAATTTCAATCGAATAGCGGTCGGTATAATTTCACCTTGACTGCTGTTTTTGATGACGGATCGGAAAGTCCAGGTTCTGCGTCATTTCCTTTTGTACTGGGTACTGGCAGCAAAATGCAACCGGGTGCTTTGCTGGCTGTTTTAAGTTTGCTATTGAATCATAAAACAGTTTCTGGGATTTAGGATATAATACTAGTTACTTTTATTGCCCGTTATGATTGCAGGTAGAAACAGAGCCCAATTAAAATTTTTGATAGCCCCAGCCCTTATTGCCTTATTTGGAACATTTTCGTAGGCCCAATCTATTATAGTACCGACAGCAGCATCACTTTCGGCTTCATATTGGATCCATCCATAATGCGTATTACTTTCAATTTTAAATTTAACTCCCAAATAGCCGCTATTTCCAAGAAAAGCACCATAAGAATCAGCAGCCCCTTTCTTTGCCGCAAGAATAGCAACACTTGCGGAATCAATACCATCATCATTAATTAGCACCCCCTTACTCAACCTATCTGGTAAATCATTATCACCTTTAAACGATACTGAACCAGGCCCTGACAAGATCTGATAATTCTTAGTTGAGCTAACTAAGGAATGCTTAAACGCAAACTCACCAGCGCCATCTCCGTTAAAATCGACCAATATACTGGCAGAGTTTTTCACTTCTATGCCCTCTTGCACCCCACTATAAACGATAGCCGCTTCAGCAGGAGGAGGAACAATAATAGCGCCAACACCAACAACTGCACTAGCTGCCAATAGCAATTTATTAGAACAAACATCTTTGCTTCTCTGTTCTGACAGATAAAGCTTCAGCCTTTCGTCCAAGGTCTGTTTACCCATAACCTACTCCAATCATTAAACTTTATGCCTCTAAACACAATACCTAACATAAGTATATATCTATTTAATATTTAGAGTCAAGAAAGTATCCAAGATCAGAATGTTAGTCCAAAGTTCCCTTCACGATTGCATATAATCTTCTTTTCTATTCCTATACAATGACTTATCGATAACACACGCCATGGAGACATCATCCAAATGCCCCCCTAAAAAAACATTAATTTTTTTTGATTCTACAGTTGGATTATGAATGCAGTTCTGATGTTGTATATATAAGATAGGGATTCTCCTTGCTGCAACAAGGGCTTTCACCTTTTCAACCTGTCTGGAAAATCCATTTTTAAGCAGTTTATCAGAAGTATTTTTATTTTTGTTCCCCTCTGATACCAACATCTTTTGCTGAGACAGTAAAATCTCATCAATATTACGTTCCATAAAAATAATTCTATACTGAATTTCTTCCGTCTCAGGAAGAAAAGGGAGAAGTTGGGCAATAATCTTCACCACTTTTCCCCCATGATTTAGCAACCAGTTATTTTCTCGGGCCAATCCTTTTATTTCCTCATGTTCGAAATATCCTTTAGGGTTATTTATATCTTTGCTCCTTTTCTTATCAGTTAGAATTGAAAGCCCTCCTGTGTCTAGCATCTGCATAATCATTGAAGTGCCGGAACGAGGTAAACCGGAAACAATTATAATTGTTTTCTTTAAGTTATTCCAATCCATCGCTTCAGGGGGTGTATTTCGTAAATGACTTAATTGCACAGGTAAAACATCAACGAGAGAGTTACTCCTCTCGGATGCAAGTGGTAAGACACCTTTTTTCAATTCACGTATCCGATGAACCGCCTCCTTTGCAATCTGTTTATACTTTGCAGCCCTTCCCACCATCCCCAGCCGTTTCTTATAGATGTATGCCAAACGATGATAGGCATCAGGAAAATTTGGATTCTGCTGCACTGCATGTTCAAGGGCACAGATTGCATCATGAAGTTTCCCAAGACGATGCAAGGCACAACCTAGATAAAAATGAGCAAGAGGCGTGTGATATCTTAAAGCCACAATGTCAAGGGCCTGATCAGCAGCATCTTTATTCCTGCGCTTAAGCAGCAATAAACGACACAAACCAAGCATTGCTTCAATATTCTCTCCATCTATAGAAAGAGCATGTTGATACATCCTTTCAGCCTTTGCTCTTTTCTTTAATTCTTCATAAACACTCCCCTTCTGGATGAAAAGAGATGCAGACACAGAAGCAAAGTTGCAATTTTCTGCTTGTTCAAAGTATTCCAAAGCTGTTGTACAATCTCCAGTAGCACGATAGGCCACACCGAGTAAATACGCGGTACCATATGGGTTTTGTGATGCTCCTTTCAAAAGCCTTCTGATTTTCGGCTGCAGCTCCTGCTGCTTCTCCTCTCTGTTATCAGACTTTTCAATCTGCTTACGAAAATATCTAAGCTCTTCTTCTGCCGTTTCGGTTTTACGCTTTTGCCTGGCAAAAACATCAATCAACAGTGGCAAGGACTTGGCTGCTTGCCCAATGGCCTGATAACAATGGGAAAGTTCAATTCCAAAGCGGAACTCATCCGGCCATTGTTCAGTAAGTTTTGTTAATACTGTAACTGCTTCCCCATGTAAGCCGGCATCTATATAAGATTTTGCAAGATTGTACTTCAGCTCACGCGTTGCAGTCTTTGCTGCCTTCTCCTGATCAGGATCAGGTTCCTCAATATATCCGAGCTCAACCAATCGAGTAATTGCTTCACTGGACTCCATGGGATCGGAATATAAACCTGGTGGATGACTGCCATCCTCTCCGGGTACATCGTCCCAACTAGGAATATTCTGTACATCAGGAGAGTCAGTGAATGCATTTACCAGGACTTTACCATCCATATCGTCTCCCATCGGTAAATCAAAAAGAGACAATACTGTAGGACAAATATCCAGCAGGGAACTTCCATAGAGCAATTCATCTTTCTTTGTATCAGGGCCGCTAATCACAACAACACCATAAGGACTGTGCTGGGCAGCGGGTCCTGCGGGTTCTCCAGGGATTCTGGCCGGTCTTAAATGATCTGAATGAAAACCATGATCGGACACAAGAATCACAGTTGTTTCCTTATCAATCTCATCGAGCATGGAACCAAGCAGAATATCATGATAAATATACCCACTGGTAACAACTTGTTTATATAGTTGGTAATCGTCTTCTTTTACCCATGAAAGCCTTGGAGGATAATACTCCATAAAACCATGGCAAAAATGATCAATGGCATCGAAGTAAACTGCTGTAAAATCCCATTCCTCGTGATGCATAAGTGCTGTTGTGGCCCTTTTAACAGTTTCTGTGTCTGCTATAATTTTAGCAATGGATTCTATGCGACGATCATTTTCCTGATCAATGGTAGACAGATCCGGCACAAACACCTGAATAAGCCGTGAATCAAGCTCTTGAGGATGGACCCGCAGCTTAGTAAGATTATTTAACAATCTTGGGGGATGGATGGTTCCAGACTGCACTGGCCAGGATTTATTGTAGGGGGCATTTGCACGCTGGTAGTGGTTCGAGACCATAGCGCCGTTAATGGGCTCCGCTGGATGTGAAGGCCACCAGCCTACGACTAAAGATCGATAATTATTCTGATTGAGAATATTCCAGATGGTTTTGGTTTTTCTGGAAAGATTTGAAACTGGACGCATCCCTTTTCCATCAGGTCCGGGTTCAATAAAACCCAAAATCCCATGTTTATATGGACGTTTTCCTGTGGCGATGGAGGTCCATAGCATGGGAGAAAGTTCAGGCCGAAGCGAGGAAAGACTTCCCATAACTCCGTTTTTTATCAGTTTTTGCAGGTTCGGCATCTTACCGCAATCAAGCAAAGGATGAATCACCTTCCAATCTGCAGCATCCCAACCTATTAATAGAGTTTTTTTTGTTTTCATTCAGATAGTTATTCCATAAATAATTAGCAATCTACTTGACAAAAAAGAGATTTTTCAATATCAATAAGTAGGACATTTTAATGCCTTTGTACATCTCTTAATTTCGACGTACAAATTACCTTTGCAGCGCATGTTTCTGAATTCTGTCTTCAGTGCTTTATTGAATTGATGACCTTCCGTTCTACTAATTTAATCTGACCAAACATTCTGATGCAACCACATGTTAATAAAAAGATTTTCCTAATAAAATGTTTTGTCTTATTTTTAATCATCTGCTTTTCTAACACCACACAAGTACAGGCAGCTGAAGAAACTGCGACACATAATATCCACATTGAATGGACTTATGATGACAGTCAAAATTCGAACGATGGTTTTCGTCTTTATTTGGAAGACATTGCTGTTTGCGATACACTTGATATGGGGTTGACTTCTGCTGTGCGATCAATGGATTGTGAATTTGTATCACCCGCTGGTACATATTCTTTTTATCTGGCCGCCTTTTTGGACAATAATGAAAGCCCTCTGTCTGCGCCGTTTCTCTTCACCCTTCAAACACCCGCTGATACTGTTGCAGAGCTTAGCACTGATATCTCCTCAGGCCCAACTCCATTAACAGTGACTCTGAATGCCGGAGAATCCCAGGGAACAATAAAAAGCTATATATGGTCATTTGGCGATAACACCGGAAACATTTGGTCTGGGACAAGAAGCACAGCTACCCACACCTATTACACTGCCGGGCAGCATACTGCCACAGTGACTATTGTAGATTCCAACCATAATCGTGACACAAAAACTATTACCATCACAACAACTCCCCAAGAAATCCCTTCTAACCTTGAAGCACCAACTGCAATGGTCAGGGTATCCGAAACCTGCGGTACAGCTCCTTTTTCAACCTCACTTGATGGCTTGGGATCAACTGGAGGAAGCGGAGAAATCACTGATTATATCTGGGATTTCAATGATGATAGCCCAAGAAAACATGGCGCAATAGCTGTTCATTCCTACACCACCCCCGGGACATACCACCCTGTGCTCACTGTAGTTAACAGCCAGGGGATATACAACTCCAGTGCTGTCACCGTCGTTGTCACCACTCCTGATTCGAATAACAAAAGCCCCAAAGCCAGATTTGCAAACACCGTCGTTCAATTGGACGATACACTTATTATTGAATTTGATGCAAGCGGTTCGTTCGATCCAGATGGATCAATAGTAAACTGTACCTGGAAGTTCGGTAACAGCTCCTTTCAGACCGGTTCAAATGTTACCCACACTTTTTCTGTGAACAAAGTTACCAGTATCGCTCTCACTGTAACTGACAATACCGGTGCACAGAACACCATGACAATGTCTACAATTACGTTTTTGAAAGAAATTCATGGCAATGTTATACACCTCATTAATTCTCTTCTGCTCAACAAAAAAACACCTTAAATAATTATTTTTCCAACCAGTTAACACATTTGCTTTCTACAGTGTTTTCTAATAGTTGCCTCTTCCCTATTAATTATTTCAAACTTCAAGTCCTTTGACACCTAACAAAATAGGTATATTTACCCATACTTATTTTTATAAAAAAACATACAATACTACAATATAGTATCGTAATCTTTTCCTTGAAACCTACACACACTAGGAGAAACATCATGGCAACAAAAATGCGTCTGGGTGAATTACTGGTTCAACAGGAAATCGTCAGCCAAGATACCATAAATGATGCTCTTCGGGTCCAGGTTGGTGGTAACAGACGTTTGGGACATATCTTGCTTCAAATGGGAGCTCTGTCAGACGACCAACTTTCAAACACACTCTCGCAGCAATTAGGTATTCCACTTATAGATATCAACGAGGTATTCACTGCGAATGTGAAACAATTATTGCCCCGATATTTATGCACAAAATACAGTGCCCTGCCTCTATCATTGCAAACAAATAATATTATGCTCACTGCAATGGCAGACCCTTCCGATCAGGAAGCCATCAAAGACATAGAGCATTACACAGGAAAAGTTGTTGAACCCTGCCTGGCCAGGCAATCAGATATCGTAAAAGCCATTCCCAAAAAAGTTCCGTACTCTATTAAGGATATTTTCAATCCCCAAAGTAATACAAGGCTCAATCGTGCCATAGCCACAGTGGCACTTGCACTTGTAGTTATCTTAGGCGTAGCAACTTACAACTATATGCAAACAGCCAAGTATGGAACAGTGTCCGAATTGGCGAATTCCACTCTTTACGAACACCACGACCTCATGGTTGGTTTTGACAAATCAGGAAAAATATCCTTTCTTGGACATAGCGCTTTTTCCGATGGATACTACTCTGTTTCATTCAATAATCAGGACACATTAAAAGCATTTATTCAAAGCCGGAAAGACGATTTCTCAACGGAACAAGCTGAATGGCTGAAATGGGTCTTAAATGAGGAAAAGTTAAACGATTCTTTCAGCTCTGCCATTGCCAAAATTAAAAGATAAGGGGTAATGAACAACGTAATACAACCATGAGACACGCTCTCCGTAACTCGAATTACGCTTTTTGCGATATCCCCCCGCATGCCCACACCACTTTGGTAATAATTATTACCCCCATTATAAATTCATAGTTTTCACGTCACCTCCCATTAAATTCGGGGTCATGGCGTGTTCGAGATTGCTGGCCGCAAACAATAAAACAGCGCTCAATGGAATTGGTACACATATTGCATTGCATGTAAAAACATTTTATGCAAACTATCCATATTCAAAATTATGCCAGAGCCTGCTATGAAAAAAATTATCTTCTTCCTTGTCTCTCTAGGATTCATTATTCCCGGATATTCTTTTGCAGCTACACAAGATATTCATATTGAGTGGACATATGATTTTCAATCCACTGAAGGAAGAACTCTCGCTGGCTACTATCTTTACCAGGAAGGTGTCAAAATCTGCACCAATAACACGCCAACCGACAGAACCATGGATTGCTCTTTTGAATCAAATGCAGGTACATTTAATTTTACCCTAACATCGTTTTGTACAGATGGTTACGAAAGCCCCCATTCTTCACCTTATGCTTTCACATTAACTACGCCCTCCGAACCTACTTTACTTGCCGCATTCACCAACAATCCAACATCCTTCTCAGGAGCTATTCCATTTGCTGTTTCTTTTGATGCATCAAGCTCTACAGGTGACATAACATCTTATAACTGGAATTTTGGAGATGGCAGCAGCGCCAGCGGCATCCAAACCAGCCACACATACACAACTGATGGAACTTTTAATGCCACTCTCAGTGTTACAAGCAGTAAAGGCTCAACCAGCCAAAAAAGTGTTACCGTCAACACTACCGTTCCTCAAGCCTCCGCAAACAATCACGATATCCATATAGTATGGACATACGATTTTCAACCTGACGATGGCCGCATTCTTGAGGGCTATTATTTATATAAAGAAGGAACAAAAATTTGCACAAGTAACACCCCAACAGACAGGTCTATGGACTGTACATTTGAATCGCCAGAAGGAACGTTTGACTTTACCCTCACTGCATTTTGTACTGATGGCTACGAAAGTCCACACTCAAGCCCTTACACATTCACATTAGGCACAAGCTCTGAGCCTGATTTAACAGCAGCCTTCGGAACTACTCCCATAACTTTATCCGGTGACACGCCCTTTACTGTTTCCTTCGATGCTTCCACATCAACTGGTAACATAGCATCTTACAGCTGGAACTTTGGTGATAACAGTACAGGTAGCAGCGTCAGCACCAGTCATACATATACCACTCCCGGAATCCATAGCGCCGTACTTACAGTTACCAGCGACAATGGTGCAACCAGCCAAAAATCTATTATAATAACAACCACGACGCCACCAGCTCCACCAGTTCCACCAGTCGCAGTCATCACACCAGGCTCTTTTTCTGGAGATGCCCCACTAACTGTTTCTTTTAATGGCTCATCTTCCACATCTGCAGTTTCCTACACCTGGGTTTTCGGTGACGGTACAACAGCAAATAACAGTCAGGTAAATCATACATTTACCACGGCAGGTACTTTTACAACCACCCTTACAGTTACTAATGCGCAGGGGCAAACTCACTCAAGCAATGCAGCCATAACCGTAAAAAAAGCCATTGCTGAAAATACTCCGCCCACTGCTACGATCAACTCATCAACTGCAATGGGTGAGGCACCATTTTCCATCTCATTCGAAGGGGATGGATCGCATGACAACGATGGTGATATCAGCTCTTATCTCTGGAACTTTGGGGATGGCAGCCAAACGAAAACCACTGCTAACACAACACACATTTATACTATCGCAGGAACCTACAGCGCTTCACTCACTGTAACGGACAACCAAGGGGCAACAAACACTATTTCAACCCCTGTCATCATTACTGCCCAAACAGTTGAAAACATTGCTCCTTCAGCAAGTTTCACCGTATCGGCAACAGAGGGAGAAGCACCACTTGAAGTAGTCTTTGATGGCTCCGCATCCACAGACCCTGAAAATGCTGCACTTACCTACAGCTGGAATTTTGGTGACGGAAGTAGCAGCCAGGGTGTTACAAACAGCCATATATACACAAGCCCAGGATCTTTCACTGCCGCCCTAACAGTAACTGATGAATTCGGAGCCAGCTCCAGTGCCACAACCACAATCAATACAGGAACGGATACACCTGAATTCCATATTGAATTGGGCGAAGTCGAGATAGATCATAACTGGATAACAATTAATTTTTCTGAATCATTTATTCATCCAGTTGTTGTTGCGGGAGCTCCCAGTAGAAATGGAACCGATCCATGTGTAATCCGTTTAAGAAATATAACCCCTACCGGCTTTGAAATCCGCATTCAGGAATGGACCTATCTGGATGGTGTTCATTATAAAGAAACAGTGGCCTATCTTGTAATGGAACAAGGTAACTTCACCCTTGATGACGGAACATTGGTAGAGGCAAGACAATTCACTTCCAGCGACACTAACTTCCAAACAGTCCAATTCAACAAAACCTTTACAGTCGAACCTGTTGTAATGACCTCAATTGCAACTTTTAATGAAGAAGACACGGTTACAGGTCGTTTAAAAAATATTTCCGCAACTTCCTTTGACCACAAAACGCAGGAACAGGAACTCTCCAATGGGCATGGGAGTGAAACAGTCAATTATATAGCTTGGGAACCTTCCCATACCACCATTGACAATATAGCTGTTATCGTTAACAAAACTGCAAACAAAGTTAAAAACCGCTGGTACAATATAAATTTCGGTGAACAACTTACTGATTCACCAATATTTCTTGGCACCATGCAATCTCAGGACGGTCAAGACTCTTCTGCTATCCGCTACTCAAACAAAACCGATAGCAATATCAAAGTCATGATCGAGGAAGAAAAATCAGCAGATAATGAGACTAGACATACTTCAGAAGCGGTTGGGTACTTCCTTTTTTCAAATGGCCAAACTTCACCGCCAAAAGAGGTTAACATTCGTATTAACAATGGTATGGATGATGCGGAAGAAGGTGCCTCTGGAAGCATGAACCTCAACAGCTCGGATCTTGAACTGGTTGAAGACACAGGGATTCAAACTATTGGGTTACGATTCACCTCCATTGACATTCCAAAACAAGCCCAAATTACCAATGCCTATATTGAATTTGAAACTGATGAGACTGGCTCATCCGAATCGACATTAGAGATTTTTGCTGAAGACACCGCAAACTCAACATCATTCTCAGCAAACAAGTATGATATCACCAATAGACAAACCAGTACGGATTCAATAATATGGAATAACTTAGAATCATGGAATAAGACTAGCGAAAAGCACAAAACGCCTGATCTTTCAACGTTGATTCAGGCAATAATTGATAAACAGGACTGGAATGCCGGTAATGCACTTTCTATTATCATTAATGGTTCAGGTAGACGAACTGCAGAGTCATACGATGGAGAACACACAGCTGCACCACTATTGCATATTGAGTTCCAATAAGGATGTGCCGTCTACTCTTATTATCAAGCGCGTCTTGCGATCAACAATATTGGCAACACAAGGACCAAAGTACGTCCCCCAGATAATCTGTATATGGGGGGCGTAAAACAACATTACAGGAATTTTACCGTGTGTCATTTCATAAAAACCTCTATTCCAAGATAGACTGATTGCAAAACGACTTGGATAAATGACGCCAATAGTATACCAATGACAATACCATCAGAAGAAAGTGTGATTTCACCGAATTCCAGTGGATACTCTTGAATTTAATCCAACAGTACCACCGAAGCACACAGTAATTGTAGTATTTGGTCTAAACCGCTTCAAAATATCTTTTATGGCTCTACACAAAACCCTTCCAGAAACTGTGTACCCCACTGATATTACATATATCTCATCTTGAAAAAGTTATCACACAAGAAAACATTTGGAATTCTCACATAGACAAGGTTCCTAGAGTTTTCTAGCTGAATTTCATTAAGGTCCACTTTATCTTTTTATTACCAATACTCGAACCTCACCTCTTTCATCACAAACACCCTCCACACTTTTAAAATCCATATTCCTTGCCAATCTCTTCATCAAGAATTTTCCTTGCCCAAGTCCAACTTCTAACAATAAACACCCATCGTCTTTAAGAAGATAAATCGAGTCTTTTATAATTCTTGTAAAGATATCCAATCCAAAAGTACCAGCATCAAACGCAGCTTCAGGCTCATGCTGTTTAATTTCCTGAGGTAAATCCTCAAGTTTTGCAGTTGAAATATATGGAGGTGCACTTACTACAATATCGATTTTTTTGTCTAAATTTAATGTTCTCAGTGGCTCTAACAAGTCTCCACAATACAAAGAGACAGAACCTTCTATACGGAGAGAAGATACATTCTTTTTTGCTAACGATATTGCGTTCTCTGAGATATCAACACCAAAAACATTAGCGAATTTGTTTTTATGGGCAATTGATATAGCCAACGTACCAATCCCGGTACAGACATCTACTACATTAATATCTTGTTTGTGATATTTATTTGTTATAATTTCTATAGCTGTTCTAGCTAGAAGTTCTGTTTCTTTACGGGGGATATAAACTCCTCTTTCAATAAGGAACTCGATACCTAAAAAGCTTTTTCTTTTTACCAAATGTGCCAAAGGAACACCACTGAGCCTCTCAGAAATTAACTCACGAATTCTCTGTTCCTGGTTGGCGTCAAGCTCATCTAAGTTAGGGGTCTCCGTGAGAAAATCAGAATCGAATTGACAAGTCACGTAATTCCACAATGCAACCAGCGTATTTTGTGGCGTTTCTTCATCTTTATCAGGTAAAATATCTAGCTTTTCTTCAAGAATTCCTAGAAACTCTACATAGAGTGCATCTGTTGAAAATTCTCTTATCTTCATAAATCCCTCTCAAAAAAACATAATTGGATTCCTCAAAATACCACCAAATAACTCTTATACTCAACTTCCGTGGGCGATCTAAACTAATACATATTTTGAGAAAGTACTATTCACACGTCATTAATGAAATTCTTAGTTAAAGATACTACACAAAACAATTACACGATAATAAATGCTATGGAGAAACAGATTGTCGTTTGTTTGAAAGGCTAAAAATATCAAACAAAGTGAACCTTTCAAACATGTTAAATTATAATACCCTTAGTATTTGATACAAAGTATATACGACAAGTCAAAGGGGATCAGTGATCACGTTGAATTGTATTTACTGGCCGTTTATAATTCCACGACATTTTCAGCTAACACGCTTAAAAAAAATACTCAATGTCAGTATTTCTTTTGAACCGGGTTACAAAGATATCCCGATTCCCATATGAGCGGAAACCCATCTGTAATCTTAGAATCCTCTGTCAACGACCTCGAAGGCCCCTTTGCGTAGTTTGAAAGTTTTTTTAGCCATTTGACTTCATGAACTCTAAAGCTAATATTTTGATTTACGATTACCGTCAGTCCACGTCAAAAGTTCATCGATTGTTTTTTGGTTGTTTTCTGGCAAATAGCTTGATAGTCTTATGATCTATAAAGGTCTTTGTTTTATTAGAGTTTTTCTTGACAAGGACTCTCAGCTACCACTTTTTCAACTATATCATGCTATTTTTACATGGTGATTTCAGATTCCTATCGCTTCCCTTTATGAATTTTATTATTGCAAGGCTCTTTGTGTCACATAAAATGCAAAAGTTATTGCTCTTGACTTGGAGTCAAACTCAAACCGTGCTTTTTTCCCCAAATAATCAACAGGACTCAGAGCTCTATTCTCGGCACTTTAATCGGTTATAACAATGCATATTTTCCCTTTCGCAGGCACAAATTTCTGGCTAGCCACAACCATTTTCCAAAGCATTTATTTGCTCACTCGCATTGGTCAAAGGTCATTATTAATTAAAAATAGCTTCATGATTGCAGTCAGTACTTCTATTTTATTTCTAGCTGTCAAACAATCACTAATTCTGCTTCCAATCCTCCTACTCCTTACTTTGTTAGTATACTGGATAGGATGTGTCTTATCCAGAACCCAAAAAGATCCTTCTGGAAAGGGGATACTTCTCATCTCAATAGCAGTAGTTACGATTGTTCTTTGTTACTTTAAATATTCTTTTTTTCAACAATACATTAACCAGTTCACTCCCTTACTAAGGGGAGCCCAGCCATCACCTGCACTACCACTGAATTCACATTTATTTTTTATTGGTGTTTCTTATTTTTCTTTTAAATTTATACATTTCCTAGTGGAATGTTATAAGAAAAAGATTGAAAATCCTGACATCATGACCTTTATTAATTATATTCTTTTTTTCCCAAG
>Ga0256844_10000676_pt1 | contig 13010 bp, 13 predicted proteins | sample MusselsmetaG_FD_189100 | JGI IMG/M metagenome (GOLD analysis project Ga0256844, IMG submission 189100) | Mussel associated microbial communities from hydrothermal vent at the East Pacific Rise, Pacific Ocean - Mussels | ecosystem: Host-associated > Mollusca > Shell > Unclassified ... | reverse complement strand
CCTAGAAAGCGGCTGCACTCAATATGCACAAGGTGGCATTTCCGCCGTATTAAGTGAAGACGACTCCCTAGCTTCACACGCCGAAGACACAATCAACGCTGGCGCAGGTTTATGTGACCCAGATATTGTCAACTTCACAGTATCACAAGGCCCAGAACGGATAGCTTGGCTCATAGAACAAGGAATGCCCTTTACTCAAGTATCTGATTCAGAAAACAATATTGACTACCATTTGACTCGTGAAGGCGGGCATACTCATCGCCGCGTCATACATGCAGAAGATGCAACAGGGCAGGCTATCGTCTCAACATTATCACCCAAAGTCAAACAACACCCCAATATTCATACCTTAGAACAACATATTGCCATTGATCTGATTACAGGTAATAAAATAGGCCACTCCAGTTCTCGCTGTTTAGGAGCATATCTACTAAACCTTAGCACCAAAAAAATCATAGTACTCCGCAGCCGATTTGTCGTCCTCGCCACAGGCGGAGCAGGAAAAGTTTACCTATACACCAGCAACCCAGACGGAGCAACCGCTGACGGCATCGCAATGGCATGGCGAGCAGGCTGTCGCGTAGCCAACATGGAATTTATCCAATTTCACCCCACCTGCCTATATCATCCAGATGCCAAATCCTTCCTAATCAGCGAAGCCGTCCGAGGAGAAGGAGGAAAACTCAGATTACCAAATGGCAATTCCTTCATCAACCGCTTTGATCCGCGAGCAGAACTAGCACCCCGTGACATTGTCGCACGCGCCATAGATCATGAAATGAAACGCCTAGGCTGCGACTCTGTACTACTAGACATCTCCCACAAAGACAAAGACTTTATACTCAAACACTTTCCAAATATTTACAACCACTGCCTCGCACTAGGTTATAACATGGCAAATCAAGCCATTCCAGTCGTACCAGCCGCACACTACACCTGCGGAGGCGTAATGACAGACAAACACGGACGCACCGATGTTGAAGGACTATACGCCATAGGAGAAGTAGCCTACACAGGACTACACGGAGCGAACCGCATGGCAAGCAACTCACTACTAGAATGCCTAGTTTTCGCCCACTCCGCCAGCACAGATATTATCCCACAAATAAATGACATACCCCCACCCCCAAATTTAGCAGCTTGGGATGACAGCAGAGTCACAGACTCAGACGAAGAAGTAGTAGTCTCCCACAACTGGGACGAACTACGAAGATTCATGTGGGATTATGTAGGAATAGTGCGAACAGATAAACGATTAGAACGCGCCAAACGTCGCGTCGATTTACTGAGAGACGAAATTTGCGAATACTACAACCATTTTTCAATCAGCAACGACTTAATAGAACTACGCAACCTAAGCCTAGTAGCCGACTTAATTATTCGTTCAGCACAACAAAGAAAGGAAAGTAGAGGACTACACTACACACTTGATTATCCTGATAAAAATCAAAAGACTCAAGCAACAATACTCAAATCAAATTTTTAAATGGATGGCTATATACTTTCAGATAAAAAATTTCATTGTAGAGACTACGTCTCTACGTTCAGAAAAAGAATTTCATTGTAGAGACGTAGTCTCTAGGTTCAGAGAAAGAATTTCATTGTAGAGACGTAGCATGCTACGTCTCTACTAGTACATTGTCAAGGTTGTTTTGTCTGGTTTCTGCTAAAGCTTTAGCTTTACTTCCCCTAAAAGGGGAAAACATAATAGCCTGGGGCATCGCCCCAGGATTGAAACGTCTAACGAGTACCAGCCCAGAAAGGGCGTGACATAATATAATTTTTGTTTCGCCCTTTCTGGGCTATGATTGTGGGTAATTACATTCCACAGGAGATGCCCCAGGATATTATATTTTCCCCGTCGCCCGGAAGTAAAGCAAGTTTTCATACCCGACAAAACCATCTTGACAGTGTACTAGGGCAACGCCCTAGGATTTGTTTAGATAGAATCAAGCCCTGAAAGGGCGAAACAAAAATAATTAATTCATGTTTCGCCCTTTCAGGGCTTGGCTTGTGGGTATTTCGTTCCTGGGGCGATGCCCCAGGCTATTATATTTTCCCCTTTCAGGGGAAGCAAAACTAAAGTTTTAGCAGCAGGCTACAACCAGACAAAAGCATCTTGACAGTGTACTAGGCTGGTTTTGGCTTTGAATTTATTTACGGACAAGTCTAATTTTGAAAAAATGTTGCTTTCTCGTTCCCAAGTTCCAGTACAAGTGTTTTTTTTAATCGTAGGCTGGGTAGAGTGTTTTCTTACGGATGATGGCTAAATTTTACTAAATGTTCAAGTTCGATATTACCAACGGAGTGCAAGCTTACCTTGCACTATTTTGACAAAATCACAATATAAATATATTATTTAGCATTTTTATCGTCAAAAAAACATAATAATTTACGGATAACTCATTAAAATGCTAATAAAACGCCTTCTCAGTAATTTAATTAAAAAGAGACTTAATGATCCAAAAGCCATTATTTTAATAGGTCCCAGACAAGTAGGTAAAACCACTTTATTGCGCCAACTTAGCTTGAAAATGGAAGAACCTGTTTTATGGTGGAACGGTGATGAACCAGATATACGACAAGTTTTATCAAATATAACTTCTACGCATTTAAAAAATCTGATCGGTAAGCATACTTTATTGATAATAGATGAAGCGCAGCGAATTGAAAATATCGGAATGACTATTAAGCTGATTGTCGATAATATCCCTAGTGTTAAAGTTATAGCCACTGGTTCATCCGCTTTCGAGTTGGCGAATCGTATGAATGAACCTTTGACGGGGCGCAAATGGCAATATTATCTTTATCCACTTTCTTGGGAAGAAATGGTAACTCATCATGGTTTAATTGAAGAACGTCGGCTTTTAAATCATCGTCTTATCTATGGATATTATCCTGACATTGTTGAGCAAGCGGGTGATGAACCAGCACTGCTTTCACAATTGGTAGACAGTTACCTTTATAAAGATATTCTCATCTTGGAAAATATCCAGAAACAGGATAGGCTGGAAAGATTGGTGCAAGCACTCGCCTTTCAAATTGGCAACCAAGTTTCTTATAATGAACTGGGAAAAATAACTGGATTGAATAACGAAACTGTGGAAAAATATATTTCCATTCTGGAAAAAGCTTATGTAGTTTTTCGGCTAGGTGCTTTTAGTCGCAATCTGCGTCATGAGCTTAAAAAAACTAGAAAAATATACTTTTATGATAATGGAATACGTAATGCCATTATTAAGTATTTTAATCCTGTGGGATTGCGTGATGACATAGGTGCGTTATGGGAAAATTTTTTAGTCAGTGAACGAATTAAGCGTATGGCGAATAGAGGTTTGAGTGTCAATAGCTATTTTTGGCGCACAGCTCAGCAGCAGGAAATTGACTATCTTGAAGAATGCGATGGCAAACTCTTTGCGTGGGAGTTCAAATGGAACAATGCCAAGGCGCGATTTCCAAAAACCTTTACCAATGCTTATCCGCACAGTGAAACAAAAATAATTACACCAGATAATCTGGATTGTTTTCTTCTGGATGATGGCTAAATGTTCAAGTTCGAGATTACCAACAGAGTGCAAGCTTACCTTGCACTCCAACTAAAACCGCACTAACCTTTATCTGGATCGACTGCTTTAATATCCTTATGAGGCACAAATAAGCCACAGCCCATTTTTTGCCCTTTTCCTAAACCCTGTTCTTGTAAAATAATCGACTCTTCTGGTGTCAAATCAGCAATCATTAAACGCCGAGTGAATAATTCTCCTGTTGGCCATTTTAATTGGTGGGTTTTGCCACATAATATCTTACGACATTGAATGCCAAGGTTTTTTTGTATATGTGCGACTATTTCATTTAAAAAACTTTCCTCATCTTGTTCTGGATTAGCCAAAATATGTCGAGCTAATAGCACTGGCATTTTGCTCAACTTTTTTTGTTTCGCTGAGCCAACTTTTAAGGAATATCCTTCAATATCCAAAGTCATTCCACTCAGTTCTTGTGCAGCTTCTATGCAATTTGTAGGCAAGCGTAGAATCAACTTAATACGACGCGACAAAAACAATAAATCATCTTGCTTATCTGGGCGACTCCAACCATTTCCAGATTCTGGGCCATAAATTAAATGTAAGCCAGCCAATTCCTCTTGCTCAAACCAAGGCAATGCTTGCTGAATAGCCTGAGATAGGGCATAAGCATGATCGACTGGTAAACAGGGGCATTTAATATCAAACGCCAAATCGACAACAGAGTTTGGAATCTGCTTATCATTTTTAACTTCTTCTTCCCACAACATATTCGTTTATCCTCAAGAAAAAGCAGCTTCTAAACGATCTTCCCAATTATTCGGCGTATCTGGATAAGGAGGGCGCACGTCTATACGAAAAAAACGCTCTCTAGTTTTTTGCTTTTCCTCTTTAATGACTGCTACAAGTTCTTCAAAATTTAGCAGTTCGTGATGTTGTAACAGTAATTCGCTTAAATGTAACATTTTTATATCTCCATAATAATCAATTCTTTAACTAAATCATTCAGAATAAATTGTATTCACTTTTCCAATGGTTCACACCAGTTTTCAATAACAATATCTGAAAAAGTTTCATAATCAGAAACGTTAGCAGTAACAATAATTAAATCATTCACTTTGGCAATAGCAGCAATTTGTCGATCCGCAAATGAAGGGGGTTTTCCCAACAAACTTAAACGGGCGCGTTCCGCTGCGTGCCATTCAGCTGCTTCTTGGGTATAGGATAAAATCGGCAATTTAGTAACAGTTTTATATAAATACTGTTCTATATTTTTACGTTTACGCGAAATAGGTAGTCGTTGGCAACCAAATAGTAATTCATGCCAAACTATTGTAGCGGTTGCAATTTCATCTTGATATTTTTCAAGTTTGTCTAATACATTCTGATTAGGTTTAGGGCGGATAGCTTCTGAAAGGATATTGGTATCAAGTAAGAACTTGAGCAAAATCATAACAACACCTCCCGCCCAGTGTTGCTATCCCGCACAAGACTAAAAATATCTTCATCATAAAGGTCTGCAATATCAATACTTTGGCGAAATATTTGCAGAGATTGCCAAAAATTTTGTTTTGGTGGTGGTTTATCATATTTAGCAGGAACTAACATGGCAACCACTTCACTATTGCGAGTTAATTTAATTGAGCAACCTTGTTCAACCCGTCTCATAATATCATACCAATAATTAGGTGCTTGGCTAATTGAATATTGTTTGTTTATCATGTTAATATGCCTTTTTATTGCTGGTTAATGATAAAAATAGAAATTATGCGCGTAAGTATAATTGTTTTTTTATGATAGCTTGTTTAATAATATTGAAACCAGTAAAATACAAGATTTTTTTTATCAAATATAATTTTTCAGCAACCAGACAAATCATAATAATGACTGACTCACCTTTTGATAATCTACCTAATAATAGTCCCCTTCAAATGACGAAATTGTCTTTAGATGACACCATCCAATTTCGTTGTCATAAAGATATTGCCTGTTTTAATGAATGTTGTAAACGTATTGATATTACTCTCACCCCTTACGATATTTTGCGTTTGAAAAAACGCCTTAATCTCACATCCACTGAGTTTTTGGCACTACATACTGTCCCTTATGAAATGGATGGACATGGTATGCCAGGGGTGAAAATTAAAACCGCTGATGAAAATCCTGCCTGTCCCTTTCTTGGTGACAAGGGCTGTACTGTCTATGAAGATCGCCCCACGGTTTGTCGGTATTATGCACTCGGTTTAATGTCCATGCACACCGAAAATTCTAAAGGCGATGAAGATCATTATTTCTTAATCAAAGAAGATCATTGCCTTGGGCATAATGAACCCCGTCGTGTGACAATTCAGGATTATCGCAAAGAACAAGGCGTGGCAGAGTATGATGAGATTAATCATGAATGGCGGGAACTTATCCTGAAAAAACGCTCAGTTGGCCCTACAATCGGTAACCCATCTAAACGTAGTTTCCAATTCTTTTTTATGATTAGTTACAATATTGATGGATTGCGGCAGTTTATACAAAGTGACGGATTTGCTGAAATCTATGATTTGGATGCAGCCACAATCGAGCCTCTAAAAACTGATGATGTCAGTCTATTAAAATTTGGATTTCGGCTACTCAAACAAGTCTTATTTGGGGAAAATACTATTCCTGTAAAAGATAACGCTATGCAACAACGTGTAAAACGGCGGCGTGAGCAAATAAAAGCTGATCCTGATAATCCTACTAAGGGCTATGATGGCCCAGAATTTGTCTAATTTTTTAAGTAGGGGCAATCCTTTATGGTTGCCCTTTACCTACCAAAAATCAAATAACTTTAATGAACACTAAAAATTTAACCACACAAATCCTGCTTGCCATGCTAATTGGTGGCATATTAGGTGGCATCCTTAATGTCTATTTCATGGATATAAAATTTGTCAACGAGTTTCTCGTTGGTGATGTTTTCCATGTAATTGGACAAATATTTATCAGTTCACTAAAAATGCTAGTTGTACCACTTGTTTTTATATCTCTTGTTTGTGGTGTAGCTGCACTAGGTGATATTAATAAATTAGGTAGATTAGGCGGAAAAGCTCTTTTATTTTACATAAGCACAACTGCGCTTGCTATCACAATTGCTGTAGGTTTAGCCATTATGATTGCCCCAGGAGAAGGTTTTGATCTCACTTCAGCAACCGTGCAAGAATTTACCCCAAAAGAAGCCCCAACTGTAGCACAAACTATTATTAACTTAGTTCCAGATAATCCCATTAAAGCAATGGCAGAAGGGCAAATGTTACCATTAATAGTTTTCTCCTTGCTTTTAGGTATTGCCATAGTAATGTCTGGAGAATCAGGTAAACGGGTAGAACAACAATTCAATGACTACAATAATGTCATGATGCAGCTAGTCATGATTTTGATGAAAGTAGCCCCTTTTGGGATTTTCTGCTTAATCGCAAAAACCTTTGCATTACAAGGCATTGAATTAATTAAACCCCTAATAGGCTATTTTCTAGTTGTCACTACCGCCCTCCTAATACACGGGCTTATCGTTTATCCGATTTTACTCAAAACTTTCTCAGGCTTGAGTATAAAGACATTCCTGAAAAAAATGCGAGAAGTACAAATTTTTGCATTCAGTACATCCAGCAGCAACGCTACCATCCCCATTAATATAGAAAACACCGAAAAGAAACTTGGTGTAGATAATTCCGTAGCCTCCTTCACCATTCCACTTGGTGCAACTATTAACATGGATGGCACAGCGATAATGCAAGGTGTTGCCACAGTATTTATCGCCAATGTCTATGCTATAGATTTAAGTACAGGGCAATATTTAACTGTAATATTAACAGCCACCTTAGCTTCAATTGGCACAGCAGGCGTACCAGGTGTAGGATTGATTATGTTAGCAATGGTACTAAACCAAGTAGGATTACCTGTTGAAGGAATCGCTTTAATTATTGGCGTAGATCGTTTATTAGACATGATGCGTACAGCAGTAAATGTGACAGGCGACGCAGCGGGAACAGTAATTATTGCTAAAAGCGAAGGTGCTTTAAATCAAGAAATTTACAATCGTGATTAAAAGGAGATTTAAAAAATGACTAATCAAAAAATTAACGGCTTACTACTCATAGCCATTTGTTCTTTTCTGGCAGCTTGTGGCGGCCCAAATCATAAATATTACCTAACACCTCCTTCAACACTAGAAGGACAATCATGTATTGCCCAATGTAAAACTGTCAAATTAGAATGCGAACAACAATCTGAAAAGGAAATAGTGCAATGTGAACGCGAAGCAAGCCGTTATTGCGCTGGACGTACTCCTTGTACTAATCGTCCAGTATGTGCGCTAGAATCTCAAAATTGCAAAGGCGATTATTTAAGGTGTTACCGAGATTGTGGTGGCACAGTGAAATATAAAAAATTGTAATAGAGTTGTCCGTAAATAAGGATTTTGATTGATACTTGGAGCGAAGAGAAGCGAAGAAGCTTTAGCTTTGGCTGGTAGTACCAAAGCTAAAGCTTTGGACTCCAACCCTTTTACTTCAATAACTGACTTGCTCTTTTTTTATCGAAACCACGCTGAAACGCACTCAGGATAAAAAAGTCATTTTCCCTATCAATGATACGATAGCGAAGAATTTCTAAAACTCTTAATTTATATCGAGAGAAATTAAATTGATCAAGCAATTGCACAATTTGAGTACAATTGAAAGAATTACGATAAGCAGCCATTTCTATGACAGGCAATTTGGCTTTTGGCAAATTATGCTCAGATAAGCTAAGCAAGAGTTTTGAAAATGCAGAAGCTTCCATTTCAGGTGGATTTTCTAATTCTGGATTCTCCACTTCGTCTTTCAAAGCCATTTCTATATATGTTGGCTGTCCAAGTATTTCCGCTGCTTTTCTCTTATCCTTTGTAAAAGTTAGCGCATCCATTATCTGAAAACTATTGCCTTTATCTGAAATTTTAGGCTGTAGCACTTCTAATATTCGTAACTTATCAGTGGAAAAATTATAATTCTTAATTATCTCCACGATTTGCTCACTGGATAAAGTATTTTTATTAGCAGCAGTTTCGACAACAGATTGTTTTTCCTTAGAAGAAATCTGTTTACTAATTGCTTCGATTAGCTCTGCAAAAGCTGAGTCTTCCATATATTTATTCTCCTTTCTCAAGAAATTGTGGTTCCATAATATCAATAAAGCGTTTAGCTTGTGGTGAACAAAATTTTCCTTTTCGCCTGACTAATCCGTAGCTACGTTTCGGGAAATATTTATCCAAAGGCATAATAGCCAATTTCTTTTTATCCTCTTCTGTTATACAAACATCGGTAACGATGGCAATTCCCATATTTAATTCCACATACTTCTTAATGACTTCCCAACCACCTGCTTCTAAAGCTACTTTATAGCTTAAATTGTGTTGTTTAAATACCAAATCTACTATCCGCCAAGTGCTTAAATGATGAGGAGGGAGGATAAGTCCGTGTGGGCTGATGTCTTTTAGACTGACTTGTTTTTGTTTTACCAACGGATGGGCTACTGAGGTAATGAGTACAGGGTTATAAGTGAACATCGGTTGATAAATAATATCGTCTGGAACTGTTAGCATTGAGCCGACAGCTAAATCAGCTTTATCTGTGCGTAATAATGCCAGTCCATCTCGTCCAGTGACATTGTGCAATTTTACTTCTATTTGTGGATATTGTTGGACAAAACTTTTTATCATTTCTGGCAAAATGTACAAAATGGTAGATTCTCCTGCGGCAATATTAAGTTCTCCTGATTCCAATTTACCATAATGCGAAGCAAAGCTTTCCTGTAAATTATCAATACCATTCACTAAAGGCTCAGACAATCGGTAGAGGATTTGTCCCTCTGGGGTCAAATTGAGCTGAGGCCCTCGGCGTTCAAATAAAATTATATTGAGTTCTCTTTCTAAAGCTTTTATTTGTAAAGAAATGCTTGACTGGCTAAGAAATAATTTCTCTGCCGCACCAGTAATACTGCCACAACGTACAGTGTGACAAAAAGCGCGTAATTGCTTGAGACGGTTTTGTTTGTAGTAAATAACAGGATTCGATGACATAGCTTTAGTTTTTTCAAAGATAGTTATTGAAATAATTAACGTGATTTATAGTTCAAGAATCTTTAAACTACGTTACCTTATAGATTTCATAATTAAATTGATTCATAAAAATAAGTATAATAATATTAAACAATATTTTTAGTTCCAATTACTTAGTGACATATTTTACAGGTTGATTAAACCACAATTTATTAAGGGTAATTTTATGTCTTCACTCAATCATATCATGCTTGCTGCAAGTTTTATGGCAGTTTTAGGTATAAGCCTAGCTATTATATTGGCAATTGCTAATCGTTATTTGTACGTTTATGAAGATCCACGTATTGATAGTGTGGAAGAATTATTACCCCATACAAATTGTGGGGCTTGTGGCACTACTGGTTGTCGGTCTTTTGCTGAGGAATTGGTAGAAGGGGGTAAAAACCCAGGTGAATGTACAGTTAATTCCCTTGAAATGAATGAGGAAATTGCATATTTTCTCCAAGTAGATGTGACACAGCATGAGAAAAAGGTAGCGCGATTAGCTTGTTCAGGTGGAACTCATGTCGCTTATACTCGCGCTCATTATGAAGGTTTAAAAAGTTGTCGTGCAGCGGCATTAGTTTCTGGTGGAGGTAAGGGTTGTTCATGGGCTTGTTTAGGTTTAGGTGATTGTAAGACAGTGTGTGAGTTTGATGCCATCCACCTGAATAAATATAGCTTGCCGATTGTTGAAGAAGATAAATGTACAGCTTGTGGGGATTGTGTTGAGATTTGTCCAAAAGATTTATTTTCTTTACAGCCAATTAGTCATAATTTATGGGTGAGTTGTAATAATAAAGATAATATGACTGAAAGTGAGGCACATTGTGAGGTAGCTTGTAATGCTTGTGGGCGTTGCGTGATGGATGCTCCCGAAGGCTTAATTAAAATTCAAGACTATTTAGCTGCTATTGATTATAAAAAAAATGCTTTAGCTTCAAAAATTGCTATAGAGCGTTGTCCTACAGGGGCAATTATTTGGATAGATAAGCACCAAGGAATAATTAAAGGCCCAGATGCTAAAAGAATTGTTAGAAAAGAACCGTTGCGGCGAGAAATCGAACCATTGCCACGCGCCTAATTTAAGTCTGCTAATTATTTTTGACAGCCCGTAGTCTAAAATGTTGGGTTAGTAACCCAACCTACCTCGCTAAACAATAACCTTACTCGCTTAAAGCCTCTTTTCGCTCTCGCCTATACTCATCGTATGATTTGTTGGCACTTTCCATACACTCATCATATTGCGAAGGCGGAAGTTTAGAACACTCGTTTCGGTTGCTAGTCTGAATGCCCCCATAAACTCCTCTATTAGTGCAGCCCGCCAAAACGAAAAGTACTAAAAACAAAGGTATCACTTTCATTGTTTTATCTCACTTGTATTGAAGCATAACTATATTATTATTAGGCATATTTGCTGGCAAATTACCCTAAATAAAAATTATTCAGTCAATTTTTGACATAATATCTAGTATTATCCGCTAAATAAGGCAAATTAACAATTAAAAATTAAAAATTAACTATTTATTTTATCTATGTTAAGCAAAAATATAAAAAAAATAATTTTACTACTGAAACGAAGTAAATTCAAGACATCAGTAATAAAATCACCTCAACCCCCTAGCCCGCTTATAAAAATCCTCCTTCACTTCAATAAAAGAAGTATCTTTTTTCCAAAAAGCTGGAAAATCCCCTGCTTTCTTAATCAAAATCGCTGGAATAGCCAAGTAGGTTGGGTTAGATTTTTTTGCGAAGCAAAAAAACGTAACCCAACAGAACGAACTTTATTTAAAGCTGGTAAGATAATACATTTAATCAAACACAACACAATCTAATGCAATATCGTCGAGCAAATGTTCATGGAGGCTGTTATTTCTTTACACTTGTAACAGAAAGAAGGCGTAAACTATTCATTAATGATACCAATGTAGATTTGCTCCGCCAAGCTTTTCGTCATGTAATGGATAAACGTCCTTTTATTATGGATGCTATAGTCATATTACCTGAACATTTACACTGTATATGGACACTGCCTCCCGATGATTCCGACTTTTCAACACGATGGCGATTGATAAAAACCTGGTTTACCAAGCATTGTGATGATAAATATAAAATGAAACCCAATACATCTCGATTAATCAAAAAAGAGCAGGTGATATGGCAACGCCGTTATTGGGAACATGTAATATCAGATGACTTGGATTTTGAACACCATGTCAACTACATTCATTACAATCCAGTAAAACATCAGTATGTTAATAAACCATCAGATTGGAGAGATTCGAGTATTCATCAATATATAAAACTAGGTATTATTTCTGATAATTGGGGGATGTCAGATATTTATTTTCCTGATACGGTTGGACATGAGTAAATGTCGGGTTACTCACATGTAGTCTAAAATGTTGGGTTACGTTTTTTTGCTTTGCAAAAAAAGCTAACCCAACCTACCTAGCTATCGTCAGTCCAACCTACTGGCTGTCACTACAATAGACCTACTTGTTAAAGCAGTGAATGAGTTAATTGCTTTAGTGACTTCAATGTTGTTTTGATCGACTGTTTTGTACTTATGTGTTTCTTTTCTAAGAAATTGAATCTTTGATAATAGAATCAAAGGATAGAGTAATATATATAGAATTAGAGATGATTTTTGGGTTTTATCAGAGCTAAGTTCTATATTTTTGAAATTAGAGTGTGATAAAGCATAAGCCAAATGAAAATAGTGAATAGGTGTAATGTGGCCTCCTGTGCTTTCCAAAGACTTGGTTTTTAAAGGAAGAGGTCCAAATAAAGTCCAGAATCCACTTTTTAGAAAGTTAATTCTAGATTTCATATTTAGAATATTAGGTGTTGTAATAATAATTTGACCGTTTTTCTTTAATACACGGTATATTTCCCTAATTATTACATGGTAATTTTCCAAGTGTTCGACCACTTCAGTGATTGTAACTAAATCAAACGCATTATCTGGGAATGGAAGATGACCTGCATTTAGATCGACAATTTTGAAATTACAGTTTTCAGTCTTAATAAAACTATCAGTATAATCGCAAGCAGAAAGTGTAGTGTTTGGAAATTGTTCGTTAATAGTATTGAGAAGATTGCCGTCTCCAGAGCCTATATCCAAAACAGAATTGACGTCAACAGATATTTTATTTATGACAGCTTCTTGAGTTTTGTCCAAACTAAAAGGCATTGATTATTCTCCAATAATGTAAAAGCTAACTTTATTATTATCAGGCAAAATTGCCCTAATATTCATAAATATTATCCAACAAATAAGGCAAATTTACCATAAATAAAAATTCTCATATCAATTTGACTTAAGATTTTGAACTTATCCGACAAATAAGTCAAATCAAAAAAAGTAAATGCTAAAATTG
>Ga0256844_10000675_pt1 | contig 13021 bp, 10 predicted proteins | sample MusselsmetaG_FD_189100 | JGI IMG/M metagenome (GOLD analysis project Ga0256844, IMG submission 189100) | Mussel associated microbial communities from hydrothermal vent at the East Pacific Rise, Pacific Ocean - Mussels | ecosystem: Host-associated > Mollusca > Shell > Unclassified ... | reverse complement strand
TTGTTCTTAATTGTTCAATCTCTTCTAATGACTTATCACTCAAAAGCTCATAGTATCGCCACATTAACTCATCTGAAATAGAGAGTGTTTTACCGTAAATATCTTTTGGCTCTTCGGTAATTCCAATATAGTTGTTCAATGATTTACTCATCTTTTGAACCCCATCAAGACCTTCTAAAATAGGCATCATGAGTACTGCTTGTTCTTTTCCTGCATTGTAAACACGTTGAAGATGTCGTCCCATAAGCAAGTTGAACTTCTGGTCAGTTCCTCCAATTTCAATGTCAGACTTAAGTTCAACCGAGTCATAACCTTGAAGTAAAGGGTAGATAAACTCTGAAATCGAGATGCTTTGCCCTGATTTATATCGTTTTTCAAAGTCGTCACGCTCTAACATTCTTGCCACATTAAAAGTGGTTGTCAATGTTACCATGCCCGTTGCACCCAATGCTTCTAACCATGTTGAGTTAAATACAATGTCTGTTTTTGATTTGTCAAGAACAATAAATGCTTGGTCTTGGTAGGTCTGAGCATTTGCCAAAATGGTCTCACGGTCAAGTACTTTTCTGGTCTCTGACTTCCCTGTTGGGTCACCAATAGTTGCTGTAAAGTCCCCTACAAGCAACTGAATTCTAGCTCCATGATTTTGAAATACTTTTAACTTCTGAAGTAAGACCGTATGCCCTACGTGAAGGTCTGCTCCTGTTGGGTCAAATCCAGCTTTTACAGTATAGGTCTCGCCTGTTTCGTAAAACTTTGTCACCAACTTCTCAATACGCTCCATATCAATAATTTCAGCAGTTCCTCTGCTAATCTCTTCTAGTGCTGTTTTTATATTTGACATCTATTTTCCTCTTTTTTCTATTATTTATAGGCATCATTAAGACTTATCATCTCAATGAGTTTAAACTTTTTACTCAATTTTTCTTCAAGTCGTTTTGCATTTTGCTCTTTGGTTTCAACCTCTAGTTTACAAAACTCAGCACTCTCGGAACTCTTAATTCCAAGTTCAATGCTGAGAACATTCAAGTCCAAATTAGCCAATTTATGGAGTAACTCTGCCAAAATTCCTTGACGATTTTGCAGAGAGATAATGAGTTGATAACGGGCACTCTTCTCATCTACCCAGCTTACAAAAACCATTGGATGTTTCTCTGTCATTAGTTTAAAAGCATGTTGACACAATTTATGGTGAATAACCACTTTATCTTCTTCAACAAAAGCAACTATTTCATCTCCCATCTTAGGGTGACAACAGTAGTCAAACTCAATACTCTCAATCTCATTATTTGCAATTAACTTAAAATGCTCTTTGACCATTTCTCTTGGTTCATCACAACAAATCTTCTCTTCTTGTAACTTCTCAAAAAACTTTGTACTGACCTCTTTATAAATATCTTTATTTGAGGTCATTTTATAGGCATTATCTTTCAATGTACAATGCTCAAACATATCTTTAATCTCATCTAAACCAATAGGTATTTCACATGAGCTTGTCAACTCAGTCAAGATATTCATAGCAGCCAATCGGTTACACTCTTTTATCTTCTGATTACAGGCACTTCTTATGCCATCTTTTGCTTTTGAGGTCATAACCGTATTGTACCAAGAGCAACGTACCTTTGCATTCTCTTCTGTAAAAACCCTAACAATATCCCCATTTTTCAATGTGGTTAAGAGTGATGCCTTACGTTTGTTCACCAAGGCAGAAACTGCTTTGTCTCCAATCTGTGAATGGACAGCATAGGCAAAATCTAAAGCAACAGAGTCACGAGGCAAAGTATAGTTGTCTCCAGCTGGTGAAAAGACGGAAATATCATCTACAAACAAATCACCCTTTGCCAAAGAGTAGAACTCTTCAACTGAATCATTCTGATACTGTAAACTCTCTAACCACTCTAAGTTTACTTTTGGCTTCTTCTCTTGCCGACCCTCTTTATATCGCCAGTGTGCAGCAACGCCAAACTCTGCTGTTTTATGCATGGCAAAAGTACGAATCTGTGCTTCTACAATGCCATCATCATTAAAAAGCGTGGTATGAATAGTACTGTACCCATTCTCTTTTGGTAAAGTAATGTAGTCTTTAAAACGTGAAATAATAGGCTTATGATTTAGATGTAACGAACCTAGAACCTTATAACAGTCAATGTCATTTCTAACCAAAATACGAATAGCAATAAGGTCCAAAATTTCATCAATTCCAATCCCTTTTCGTTGCATTTTTTGATACATTGAGTAGTAGTGTTTTACTCGTCCAAAGACTTCAAACTCACCCTCTTCAAAACCATTCTCTTTCATCAAATTATTAATGCTGGTTACAAATGTATTTAATTTCAACTGTAAGTTTTGACTATTGGTTTCAATATAATCGTTTATCTTACCGTACGCTTCTGGGTAGATATAGGAAAAACTTAAATCTTCCAAACGATTTTTCAATTGAGAAATACCTAATCTATGGGCAATTGGAGCATATACCACCATGGTCTCTTCTGCAATTCTATGCTGTTTCTCTTTGGGTAATGCATCTAACGTTGTCATATTGTGTAACCTGTCACACAGTTTAACCACCAAAACCCTCACATCTTTAATGGATGAAAGTAACATTTTTCTAAAGGTCAATGCCGAAGAGATTAACTTCTTATCTGAAGTAGAGGGAATTAACTCCTCTTCACGAATATCTTCAATTTTAGTAAGCCCTTCGACCATATGTGCTACGTCTGCACCAAATATATCTCTTATCTCCTCAATCACATAACTTGTATCTTCAACGACATCATGCAAAAGTGCTGCAATTATCATCGCTTCATCATCTGAAACTAACGCTGTAATGGTAGCAACAAGTATAGGATGAATGATATAAGGCTCGCCACTTTTACGTTTTTGATGAACATGTGCCTCTTTTGCGAGAGCTAATGCTTTATGAAAAAGGAGTGATTGTGTAGGATGATAGTTAAAAAGAAGCTTTTCAGCTTCTTCTATGGTAGAAATATTGTGTGCTTTGTCAAGTAAAGCCTCCAAAATATTTACCCTTCTTGGTTGATAAGAATTTTACCTTCTGCAATCTCAACTAAAGCAATATCAGTAAATTTTTCAGTTTTAGGATCCATAGCAACAAGTGGAGCTGCACCATTTGCAATAGCTGTTGCTCTTTTACCAACAGCTGCTGCTAACAAATATCTGTCAAAGTCTACTCTCTCTAATGCTAATGCTGTTAATTTTTCAATTTTCATTCTAATCCTTCTACTTAATTAATTTTTATTTTATTCTACTACAGAACATAATGTTCTGTTTCCGTTAACAATCTCTAAAAGGTTACCTTTTTCAAACATATCACAAACAATAATTGGTAAACCGTTCTCTTTTGCTAAAGCAATTGAAGTGTCATCCATTACTTTAATATTATCTTCAAGTGCTTCATCGTAAGTTATCGTATCTAACTTAACTGCATCATCAAATTTATTTGGATCTTTATCATAAACACCATCTACTTTTGTTGCCTTAATAATACAATCAGCATCAATCTCAGAAGCTCTAAGTGTACCAGCTGTATCTGTTGTAAAATATGGGTTACCTGTACCACCTGCAAAAACAACCACACGACCTTTTGACAAGTGACGTCTTGCACGACGTATAATAAATGACTCACCAATCTCTTGCATATCAATCGCAGAAAGAAGGCGAGCATCTAAACCAGCATGTTCAAATGCTTCTTGAAGAGCAATTCCATTAATACATGTTGCTAGCATTCCCATGTAATCACCTGAGGTTCTTTTAATGACACCATCAGCAGCAGCTGAAACACCACGAATAATATTTCCACCACCAATTACTACAGCAACTTCAATATCGTTGTCAATCAAAAGCTTAATCTCTTTTGAAATAAAATGTAAGATTTGAGTGTCAATTCCATACCCATTCTCACCAGCCAATGCTTCACCAGAAAACTTTACAAGTACTCTTTTTTTTGCCATATTTTGCGACCTCTGTTTTAAGACGCAATTTTACCCAAACCCTCTTAATATTGGTTGATTTGACTTATGTTATAATAACAAAAAAATTAAAAGAGTACACATGGCAACATTAAGTCAAGAAGATAAAACAATTTTAGAAACAAGCATTAGAGATATTCCAAATTTTCCAAAAGAAGGAATTGTATTTAAAGATATTACCACCCTACTCAACAATCCAAAAGCACTGAAAACACTTATGAACCACTTAGAAGAGCGTTACAAAAGCTACAACCTAGACTATGTAGCAGGTATCGATGCACGTGGTTTCATCTTCGGTTCTATTTTAGCAGACCGTCTTAACATTGGCTTTGTACCTGTAAGAAAAAAAGGGAAACTTCCCTACACAACTGTGGCTGAAAAATATGCTTTAGAGTACGGTGTAGACGAAGTAGAAGTACACATTGATGCATTCCCAAAAGAGGATGCAAGAGTCCTTCTCATTGACGACCTCATCGCCACAGGAGGAACAGCAAAAGCAGCTGCTTCACTTATTGAAAAAGTTGGTGCGAACTGCGTTGAAGCTTGTTTTATTTTAGAATTAGATTTCTTAAAAGGACGTGATGGAATAGATGCAGATGTTTATTCGGTTATGCATATAGATTAAATCGGTCGCAAAACCTTTTTAATCTCTTTAGGAAGCTGTGCAAAAGGCATCTTCCTAACCTTCTTTTTTTCATCTTCGGTCACAATAACCTCTACATTCATATTGTTAAGATTTAGTGTTAAAACTTTTACGCTTTGCTCTTTAATGTTAAAGGTAATATTGTCATTGGTAAAGTCTAATGTTTGTTTCTTTTTTGCCATAATTTTCCTATTACTGATAGTGTAAAAATTAAATTTTATTGGGAATTTTTTAAATGTGGCTCCGGATGCTGGATTCGAACCAGCGACCAAATGATTAACAGTCATCTACTCTACCACTGAGCTAATCCGGAACAATTATGAAGAAAGTTGAAATCAACTTTTGTATATGTATTTTATGGCTCCGGATGCTGGATTCGAACCAGCGACCAAATGATTAACAGTCATCTACTCTACCACTGAGCTAATCCGGAACAATCAATTAAAACTTACCGTTTAAATTGGAGTGCGATTATAGACAAAAATCTCTTCTATGTCAAGAGATTTTTTAAATTTTTTGCCTAACCACTCGCATTTTGTACAAAGAAATCGTATCCACTGCAATTTTCGACTTGAATCTCTTTTTCATTGACCAATATTTGTAATCTATCTTTACTCGGAGAATCGAACAAAACTTCAATGTCTTCTGCTGTTAACGGACGTTTTTTAATGGTCTCCAAAATATCTTCACGTGAATATGCTGTTGGTTTTGCCGTTACTTTCTTACGATTTGCAATATATATAGGTAGCTTACTGTTAAATAACAAAGAGGCTTCACGTAACTCTTCATAGCTCAACGCTTCAACTTTGTAAGCTGGTGGTCGGTCAATCGTCCCAATGTCAATGCGTGTCGGCTCTAAAATTTCTAGAAAAGCATTTAACGCTTCTATCTCCTCTGCACTATCATTAATACCCTTAACCATTAAAATCTCAATAATCAAAGGATTTGTAAACTTCTTTTTAAACGCTAACATTCCTTGCTTTATGATCTCAACATCAATCCCATCATGCGAACGGTCAAGTCGCTTAAGACAACGCCCTGTTGCACAGTCTAATGAAAGCTTCACGGTGTCAAACTTCAAGAGTGCATCTTGTGTCTTCTCTTCATGAATCTTCGCTGCATTTGAAAGAATGAGCGTCTTAATGCTCCCTTTCACTTTGTTAATCTCATCCAACAACTCAGAGAGCTTTGGGTAAAGCGTTGGCTCACCATTAGCTGTCACTGTCAACGCATCAATGTCTTGATGTTCAGAAAGCACATCGTTTAGTGCTTCCATAATCTCTGCCACAGAGATGACATCTTCGTAAGCTCCCATGGTCTTTGCAGGTTCTAACTCACAGTACAAACAGTCAAAGTTACACTGCTTCTTAGAGGGGCTAAGGTCAATGCCCAAAGACTTACCAAAACGCCGTGAGTTAACAGGTCCAAAAATAATATTCATGACCTTACGCCTCGATGCCGTATAACTTGAGTAGAGACTCAACTTTTGGTTCACGACCAAGCCATTGTTTATAGAGACTTGACATATCTTCTGAACCACCCTTGTTTAAAATATACTTCAAGTAACCATCTGCTTTTTCTTGATTAAACCCCTGCTCTTCGTCTAAACACTCGTAAAAGGCATCAGCACTTAGAACCTCTGCCCATTTGTAGCTGTAGTAACCAGCAGCATATCCACCAGCAAAGATGTGAGCAAAGCCATTTTGAAACTTGTTGTACTCAGGCACAGGCAACAGAGCTGTGGTCTCTCTAATTCCATTTAAAAGAGCTTGAACTTCCTCTCCTTGGTAGAGCTTCTTATGTAAGTTAAAGTCAAAAAGAGAAAACTCAACCTGACGTAAAATTCCCAAAGCAGCTTGATAGTTTTTTGTATCTTTAATTTTGTTCAACAACTCATCAGACATTGGTTCTGCTGTCTCATGGTGAAAAGCAAAACGTTTTAAGATAGGTTTTTCATAAGCAAAAGCTTCTAAAAACTGTGACGGAAACTCAATGACATCCCAAGCAACTCCATTTACTCCTGAAACGGCATACTCGTTACATCTTCCAAAAAGATGATGAATACCATGACCCATCTCATGGAAAAGGGTAACCACATCGTCATGTCTTAAAAGACTTGGATTCTCTTTTGTAGAAGGTGAAAAGTTACAAACAATAAATACTGTAGGCAGATGCTTTTCGCCTTTTGCATCTACAAAATTGGTCTCCCAATTGTGCATCCACGCACCACCACGTTTACTCTCTCTTGCTTCTAGGTCAAAGTAGATTCTCCCTGCCAAAGCACCATTTTGATAAATGTCAAAAGGTTTTACTTTTTCGTTCCACAACGTCAACTCTACAGCTCTAAACTCCACTGCAAAAAGTTCTGAAACCACTTCTAACATTCCTGAAAGTACTTTAGACTGTTCAAAGTAAGGCTTTGTCATGCTGTCGTCAAAATCAAACTTCTCTTTTTTTAGCTTTTCAGAGTAGTACCCCACATCAAAACTTTGAAGTGACTCAATGCCATCTGTTTTTAGAGCAAAAGCTTTTAACTCTTCAAGTTCCTCTTTGGATTGTGGCTGTGCCTTCTCTCCTAACTCCTCCAAAAACTTGGTTACTTCATCGGTGTTTGGTGCATCTTTGGTTGCCAATGAGTACGCTGAAAAACTCTCAAAACCAAGAAGTTCAGCTTCTCTTTGACGGAGTTTAAGTAGCTGGTCAATCACCTCTGCATTTTGTGGAGCTCTACTCGAATATGCACGAGACATCTCTTCACGTCTTGCTCGGTTAGAGCCATAAGTCATATAGGCTAAATAAGAAGGAATTTGCAGTGTAAACTTATAAACTGTTTTTCCCTCTACTTCTGTTTTAGCCAATGCCAAGTCACTTTGTGGAATCTCAGCTACATCAGATTCATCTTCTAAAATCATCTCAAAAGCATTGGTAGCATCGAGTAGATTTTGAGAAAAGTTATTTCCAAGTTCACTCAATTTCAAGTTAATCTCTTCTAACTCTTTCTTCTCCTCTTTAGAGAGTTCAGCTCCAGAGAGTACAAAGTCACGAACGTCATGCTCTAAAACCCTCTTCTCTTCTGCATTGTTCGCATTAATCTTTTTGAGTTTGGCGTAAAGCTCTTCGTTTTGAGCGACAGTACTAGAGAACTTTGAAAGCTGAGGAAGAGAAGCTTCATAAGCTTTCTGTGTCGCTTCTGAGTTCTCCACTGAATTTAGGTGAGAGAGTGGTGTAAAGAAGTTCCCCAACTCCTCATCTAAGTCTTTTAAAGGTCGAATGACACCTGCATAGCTTACATCGTCGTTTTTACTAAGTAGCTCAATGGTTTCGAGTTGAGAAGCTAAAAGGGTCTCTAACTCTTTTGGAAATTGTTCTAAATCGTCTATTTTAAATTCTTGAAATGGCATTGTTCTATCCTATATTTTATTGTGTGGATTATAGCGTAAGTTGTTTAATTGAGAAATTTGATGAAATCATCAAGTTCAAACCTACTAATATGGTATAATTTCTAAAATTATACTGTAGGATTTCACTTGTCATTTACTTCTTTAAACCTTAGCCCAAAACTTCTTAAAACCCTTGAAAAACTTGGCTACACAACACCAACTGAAATTCAAACAAAAACCATTCCCTTACTATTAAAGGGAAAAGACATTTTGGCAACCTCTCAAACAGGTACAGGAAAAACAGCTGCCTTTACCCTGCCCCTTTTAGAGAACCTCAAAGAAGAGACCGAAGTAAAAACAGGAGATGAACGTTACAAAGTAAAAGCACTCATCTTAGCCCCTACTCGTGAACTCGTCATACAGATTCAACAAAAAATCGAAGAGTATGGTGAAAACTTCACCCATAAATCAGTAGCACTTTATGGAGGAATTAAACTCGGTTCACAAGTCTCAGCCATTCGTTCAGGAGCTAACATCGCAGTAGGAACAACAGGACGAGTCATTGACCACATTAAAAATGGTTCATTAAACCTTTGCGAGGTAGAAGTCATCATCTTAGATGAAGCAGACAAAATGTTGGAGATGGGATTCATTAACGACATTCGTTCCATTATTGGTCAACTTCCAAAAGAGCGACACTCACTCATGTTCTCTGCAACCTTTCCAAAACCCATCATGAGCTTGGCAAAGTCATTTTTAAAAAATCCTATTACCATTGAGATTGACAAAGAAAACCTCTCAACCAAACAAGTAAAGCAAGTCCTCAACTACGTCAATGAAGAGGAAAAAATGCCTCTGCTCTCACAACTCATAAAACAGAACGACTGGCATCAAGTACTGGTCTTTACCAACACAAAGCTACAAGCTGACAAAATTGTAGAGCATCTCAACACACAAAAAATAAAAGCCCTTGCCATTCATGGTGACAAAAGTCAAGGAATGAGAATGGAAGCTTTGAAAGATTTTAAAGCCAAAACAACTCGTGTATTGGTTGCCACTGACGTAGCTGCAAGGGGAATTGACATTATTAACCTGCCTCATGTCATAAACTTTGAGCTTCCTCTAAAAAACGAAGACTACGTCCACAGAATAGGACGAACAGGTCGAGCAGGTCAAAATGGAGAAGCACTCTCTCTTATTTGTGAAAAAGAAGTAGCACAACTCAAAGAGATTGAGACACTCATTAACAAAAAACTTGAGCTTATGACTACAGATGGTTTTGAGTATGCTCCTCACATAACTTTAACTAATAGGAAAACAAAGAAAGAGAAAAAAAAGAGTGGAGTAAACTTAAAAAGAGCCAAGGAACTGGCAGAAAAGATGATGGGAAATGACAAATTACCCCAAAAAGGTACACAAAACAGTAGAAAACCAGGTGGTCAAAAGCCCACAAATAAGCGACACTTTTAATTTTTATAAAAAAAACAAATAATTCTACCTTAATTAAGAGTAAATTTATCTCATTAAGGTATAATTCTAGCATATCTTAAGTAGTTGATTTTTTCGTAATTTTCTTCCTCCTTTTAAATTGATAATGTCATTCCTAATTATAGTATTCTTCCTTTGTAAACTTAAATACTATTTTACTACTTAAGATTAAACCTCCCTTTTATCATTAGATTTGTATAATACATCAAAAAAGATAGCACTATGAACAACTGGTTTCAATTTGACAGACGTATTCTACAACAACTTAATTTTATATTAATCTTGCAACTTTTACCCCTTTTTGCTATTTCATCATATCTAGTCTATGAAATCAATGAACATCTCTTTAACAAACAGATGATTTACTATGGCATCGCTGCTACTGTCTTTTTCTTCGCATTTTTAGTCCCATGGCGTAAATATCAATGGCTCATCCCTATTGCGTATTGGATTAATTTGGGTCTACTTTTAAGTGTCGAATTTTTTGGAAAAAAGATTTTAGGAGCACAGAGATGGATTGAAATTCCAGGACTAGGAGTTACATTACAACCCTCTGAGTTCATTAAAATTACTGTTTTACTCATGCTCGGATATCTCATATCAAGAAATCCACCTCACAAAGATGGCTATGGATGGAAGATGTTTACTAAACTCTCTATCTACATTTTAATTCCATTTATACTCATTGCTAAAGAGCCTGACTTGGGAACTGGACTTATTTTGCTCTTAACTGGATTTGGTGTACTTTTTATCATAGGTATTCAAACACGTATTTGGCTAATTCTTTTGGTACTCATTGGTATTTCAGCACCTGTACTCTACACACATGGGCTAAAACCTTACCAAAAACAACGGATTGCTAACTTTATTGGCGAGCCAAGTTATCATGTTCAACAATCCCTAATTGCCATTGGTTCAGGTGGGATGCATGGACAAAATAAAGAGGACTCCACACAGACACAGCTTAAGTTTTTGCCTGTTTCTTCAACAGATTTCATCTTTGCCTATCTTGGAGAACGTCTAGGTTTTGTAGGGATGATGAGTACAATAGGTCTCTACATAGCACTGATTTTACATCTAATTTATATTGCAATGAGTAATAGAAAAGATTACTACGTACAAGTTTTCTCCTCGGGAATAGCTTTTCTCTTTTTTATATCGATGATTGTTAATATTTTTATGACCATTGGATTAGCCCCAGTGGTAGGGCTACCTCTGCCAATGTTCAGCCACGGAGGAACTTCATTTATTATTTTCGCTTTTCTTTTTGGTATTTTGGAAAATTTACTTGCATTTAGGTTCTATTTTATGTATAATTCTGACTCAAAAATAACAATGATGAAGAAATAATCTTTATTAATTTTTGGCTCTAAAGTGGGTTCTTAGCTCAGCTGGTTAGAGCACTCGGCTCATAACCGAGTGGTCCGGGGTTCGAGTCCCCGAGAACCCACCACTTTTAATCTAACAATTTCCTAAAATCTTCCAACTCAAACAACAATAAATCTTTACAATTACAATTCATTAACTCATTAGAGAAGCCATTTTTAGAAAAAAGTGCAAATATATCGGCTTTTAGCTCAGAGGTTTCTGCTTTTTGACGAAGTTTTCTAAGTTCACTTTTACAAACCCTTCGGTTGGTATATTTACACTCACCAAGTATGGTTGTACCATCTTTGTGTGTCGCCCAAATATCAAACTCTGAATGTTTATCCCAATAGTTACCGTTAATGGTCAACTGACCCTTATAGTAAACGTTCAAAAGCTCCTGAGAGAGCTGTTCAAAGACAAAAGAGTGCAAACGTGGGAAGTGTTGATTAAAGTTCTCATAGAAGCGTTTTGAGTCACCCCTGTTGAGGTCTTTGTGGTAAGGCTCTACAAACCCAAACCAAAAACGATGAAAAGGCTTTTTAAAACGAATTTTTGGTTCTATCTTATAGCTTCGTAGTGACTTTTCTAGTTTTTGGTTTGGGTATTTTTTAAGTGCAGGTTCACGAGAGTCTTCAAACTCTACAATGCCAAGCGCTACAAGTTCATTTAAAAGGCGTAAACCCAATGTCTCCCCTACCCTTGCTTTTCTAAAAACATTAGAGAGACGACCATCACCTCTGGCAATGGACACAAGTAAATATCGGTAAGGCTCTTCAATAAGGTAAGAGGGAGAGATGAGTTCATTAAAAACTTTATATTTCTCAACAAAATTAAAACGTATTATGGAGTCAAGGTCGTCAAAGAAGTCTAGCTCTAAAGCCTCTTCTACACCTCCAAAAACTGCGAACAATTCAATTGCTTGTTCCAATTCCAAGTATCCGTAATGGTTAAAAAAGTTTTGAAATCTTGTTTTTATATCTGTCCTTTTAACATGGTTTTATTAAGTATCTACAACTATTGTAATACTTTTTATCTTTAATCTAATATAATACCACCAAAAAACAAGGCAATAGATGAGCGATGTTGATTTAGTGTTACACCATATAAAAAATAATAATGTCTTTTTAACGGGTGGTGCTGGTGTTGGGAAGAGTTATACTACAACTGAAATTATCCGTCTATACCGAAGCCAAAGCGACGAACAAGTTGTGGCACTGGGTTCTACAGGTGTCTCGGCTGTCAATATTGGTGGCTTTACCATTCACAGTTTTTTTGCCTTTGGCATCTCAAACAACTTTGAAGAACTTGACCAAAACGACAAACGCTCACGCTCTAGGCTCATAGAACTCAAAAAGATTCTCAAAGCAACTGACCTCATTATCATTGACGAAATCTCAATGGTCTCTTCTAACATGATGGAGATGATAAGCTACCGTCTAAGCTCCATGGGTTACCTTGGTAAACTTCTTTTGGTAGGCGACTTTTTTCAGCTTCCCCCTGTGCAAAAATTTGGACAGAACAATGACCTTTTTGGAGAAAAACTCTACGCCTTTGAGTCCGATGCATGGAAAAGCTTTGCTCCTGTGGTCATTGAACTTACAGAGATGAAACGTACAAGCGATGCAGAGTTCACCCACATCTTACACAAAGTACGTGTGGGTCAATGTGACCAAGAGGTCAGCAACTACATGATGCGACTCTCCAACACCCAAATGAAAGATGAAAACCCCACCTTTCTCTTTGGAAGAAATGCAGAGGTTAATGCCACCAACAAAAACAAACTAGCAGCCGTAGAAGCAGACGAGCATCTACTCTTTGCAACCTTTGAGGAGCATCTGGGTAAGATTCACGAAAAACGTCTCGCCTCATGGAAAAATGTCTTACCTGTTGAAGAGCAACTACTACTCAAAGTGGGTGTACCTGTACTTTTCACCATTAACAAATGGGGTAAATATGCCAACGGTGAGAGAGGAATTATAAATCGTATTGAAGAAGATTACATCATTGTCAAAAAAGAGGAGATTTTTGTTCGTGTTGAGCGTCATGACTTTGACCTTTTAGAGATGAAGAGTAACGACAAAGGAAAAGTCACCTCTACCAAAATTGCCACACTGTCGCAATTTCCTCTAAAACTTGCTTATGCAGTCACCATT
>Ga0256844_10000674_pt1 | contig 13038 bp, 9 predicted proteins | sample MusselsmetaG_FD_189100 | JGI IMG/M metagenome (GOLD analysis project Ga0256844, IMG submission 189100) | Mussel associated microbial communities from hydrothermal vent at the East Pacific Rise, Pacific Ocean - Mussels | ecosystem: Host-associated > Mollusca > Shell > Unclassified ... | reverse complement strand
GCCACGTATAATTATACGTGTTAAGTGTTAAGTGTTAAGTGCTAAATATTAATATCAGGATGCAATGAATAAACTCAGTCAAAATGATCAGGAAACCTTATTACTGGTCGATGATAACCCAACCAATTTGCAGGTGTTATACCAGACTCTGGATGGTCATGGTTATAAATTGCTTTTGGCTAAAAATGGTGAAGATGCACTTAATATTGTGCATAAAGTTCACCCTGCATTGGTGTTACTGGATATTATGATGCCGGGAATGGACGGCTATGAAGTCTGTCAAAGTATTAAAAATGATGGACAAAGTGCTGATGTTGCTATTATTTTTCTGTCTGCTCTGGATGATGTTAAAGATAAGGTTCAGGGCTTTAATGCTGGGGCTGTTGATTATATTGCGAAACCTTTTCAATCAGAAGAGGTTATTGCCCGGGTTGCTACCCATATAAAAATAAGGCAGCTTGAGAAAACACTGGCGCAGAAGAATAAACAATTAAAAGAAGATAATACTCTCATCCTTGAGTCTATGGGGGAAGGTTTGCTGGGTGTTGATAAACAGGGAAGTATTACTTTTATTAATCCTGCAGGGATTGATATTATTGGCGCCCTGGAAGATGAAATAGTGGGTAAAAATTTTCATGGCTTGCTTATGCATACGGATAGACACGGGCAACGTTATCCCTTGGAAAAAGACCGGGTTTTTAACACCCTGCGAGATCATCAGGTCAGACAATGTGATAGTGATATTTTCTGGGACAAACATGGGCATAGTTTCCCGGTGGAATATACTGTTACAGCTATAGAAGGTGAGGCTGATATCAGCAGTGTCTGTGTTATTTTTAAAAATATTTCGGCACGAAAGCAGGCTGAAAAAGATCTTAATGAGGCTTTAACAACAGTAAAACAACTGCAGGAAAAACTGCAGAAAGAAAATTCTTATCTGCGTGCAGAGAGTAGCTATTTACAGGAAGAAATACGTAATGAACAAAATTATGGTGAAATTATTGGCCATAGCAGTGCCCTGGTAAAAACTATGGAAGAAGCCCAGCAAGTGGCTGAAACCGATACCAGTGTGTTGATTTATGGTGAGTCAGGGACAGGAAAAGAATCCATGGCCCGGGCCATTCATCAGTACAGTCACCGTAGAGATCGCCCCCTAATCAAGGTTAACTGTGCTGCCATTGCGGAATCACTGGTTGAAAGTGAATTATTTGGTCATGTCAAAGGTGCATTTACCAGTGCCATCAACAATCGTACGGGCCATTTTGAACTGGCGGATAAGGGCACGATTTTTCTGGATGAAATTGGTGAATTGTCGTTGGATGTTCAGGTTAAGCTATTGCGCGTGCTGCAGGAGCAGGAAATTCAGCGAGTGGGCAGTGGTGATGTTATTCATGTGGATGTGCGCATTATTGCTGCCACTAATAGAGACTTGAAAAAAATGGTTGATGCGGGTGAATTTCGTATGGATTTATACTATCGCCTAAATGTTTTTCCACTAACTGTGCCACCTTTACGCGATAGAAAATCAGATATTCCCTTATTATTGAATAAATTTCTCAGCCAGTTGAGTAAAAAATTAGCGAAACCTTTAGTCGCTGTATCGGATGTCAGTATGGAATTATTGATGGATTATCACTGGCCGGGGAATATTCGTGAATTACAGAATGTTATTGAGCGTTCAGCAATCTTATCGCGTTCAGAAGTGATTGATATTGATGATGCACTGCTGCCGGTATTACGTGCTAAAAATACTCTTAGCGTGGATGATAAATCTGTTGATCTGCCTCAGACAGAAGATGAAGTATTATCCGGAGCGTCTATACATCGATATAAAACGCTGGCAGAAAATGAAAAAGATTATATTGTGCAACTGCTCAACGAATTAAACTGGCTTATTGGTGGGAAAAAAGGCGTTGCTGAAATTCTTGATATTCCAGCAAGTACCTTACGCTCGAGGATGAAGAAACTGGGTATTGAACGACCTGAATAATATTCGGCTTAGCTTAAATAATGATCCTTCTTTTCTGGCTTTCCTAAAATAACCAGAAGAATACCCGCAGAAAAGCCAATCAGGGCATTGGTCCAGTAAAAATCATTGTCCCAGACAAGTTGATCAATCAAAGAAAAGGTAATAGCAAAAAAACTTGCAGTGGCGATAAGTGTTAACAATTTTTTCATCATGACTCTCCTGCAGAGGTGTTTTTGATTAATTATTCATTCTACATTGTTAAGTATATCGATTATCAAAATTTAAGATGTAGGGAAAATCTGAAAGTTTAACATTATTTGTCTCTGCTTTATGACTATGGATCTATTGTGTCTAGTGCATCATCCTTTTTTTATTCAGACTAACTATAATATAGCTCGTGTTTATGACAGAATAATGTCAGGCCTGAAAAATATTTAGCTCATTCATATAAACTCCAGAGTTGCCAAAACAATAAAAATCATTATGCTTGATACCATTAGAAGGATAGAAACGCCTGAAGGAGTGGAGCTAGAGCTCACCTGTGCAGGTATTTATGCACGTAGTATTGCCTGGCTAGTGGATGGGCTGATACAGTTGCTTGTGGTTGTTATTTTTTTGTTTTTATTGCCCCGCATGGGCGATTTTGGTCAGGGCCTGCTGTTTATTTTGCTGTTTTTGTTGCATTGGCTATATCCGGTTTTTTTTGAAATTTATATGCAGGGGCAAACCCCTGGCAAACGGCTAATGAATATACAGGTGCTGCTGATTGATGGCAGTATGATTAATTGGGGAGCATCCTTACTGAGAAATTTATTAAGGACGGTTGATTTTTTGCCCTTTCTCTATGTGTTGGGACTATTAACCATGTTAATGAGTAAAGATTTTCGTCGCCTGGGTGATCTGGCTGCGAATACTATTGTGGTTTACAAACGCCAGTTACAGCCACTAAGAGCGATTGCTCAGACACAGGCTCATGCTCCAGACATTAGTTTGAGTGCCATAGAACAACAAAGCATTATTAATTATGCTGAGCGATTAACAGATTTTTCACCTGAACGTGCCGAAGAACTGGCATTATTGGCAACGCCACTGCTGGAGCAATTAACACAGACATCCAGTGACAAACAAACAATATCAGCGACAAGGCGTATTTTAGCAGTGGCAAATTATTTGTTGGGGCGGCGATGACTCAGGAGCAGTTTATTTTAACTCATGAGCAGCAGTGGCTGATACTGGAAGCCTTACTCAATTCTAAGCTCAGTTCAAAAACAAAACGTGATAAAAGAAAAAAATCACTACAGAGCGGTAAAAAAGTAAAAGTGCTAACGATTAATGAAGACAAAATTATGGTTTTGGCGGATGAACTGATTGATAATGCTGATTTCCCCAGTTTGTATCGAACTGTATGTCAGCACTTATCACTAGCACAATCGAGACGTTATAGTCCGTTCTTAATTGAACGCTTAAGCTTTCTGGTTGAACAGGCCCATCAATTGTTTTATCAACAAAGCCATACTCATGGTGAAGGAGCCAGCCGTTCCCTCTGGCTTTTTTTCGGGCAGACTTTTCCACAAATTGTCCGTCAGGAAATAAAATGGCTGTACTTTTCATCAATGCTTTTCTTTCTGCCTTTATTGATGATGATTATTACTATTCAGTGGCTGCCAGAGTTTGTTTATACCATGGTGTCTCCGGATAATGTGGCTTCTATGGAAGTGATGTATGATCCACAGGCCGGGCATATTGGGCGGGAACGAGGCTCAGATTCTGATAGCAAAATGTTTGGTTTTTATATCTTTAATAATACTGGTATCGGCTTTCGTACTTTTGCCAGTGGTTTATTTTTTGGTGTTGGTAGTATTATTACTTTATTATTTAATGGTTTGTACATTGGTGCTGTTGCCGGACATCTGACGAAAATAGGCTATGCCAGTACCTTTTGGCCCTTTGTGGCGGGCCATAGTGCTATGGAATTAATGGCTATTGCCCTAAGTGGTGCTGCGGGCCTGAAACTGGGTTTTGCTATTCTAATACCCGGTCGCCGCAGTCGCTATCAATCCATGCTGGATGCTGCTCATCATAGTGTGAAAATTATGGCCGGTGCGGCACTGATGTTTTTTATTGCCGCCTTTATTGAGGCATTCTGGTCTTCATCCCAGTTTATTGGAGCTAATATAAAATATAGTGTCGGTGTGATGATGTGGTTGCTGGTCATTGCATACTTTGCTTTTGCCGGTCAGGCCGTATCTGAACAGCAGAACTCGCATGAAACTTGAATCATTAATTTTGGCAGTCAGACCAAGAACACCCTGGGAGGCAATGGATCTTGCTGTGCGTTTACTTATGTCCAACTGGCGTTTACTACTGAGCAGCTGGATGGTCACTGTTTTACCGCTCTTTGTTATTATTAATATCAGTTTATTAAATAGCCACCCAATGTGGGCTTTTTTTCTTTGCTGGTGGTTAAAACCATTATATGACCGAATTCCCCTGTTTGTCCTGTCGAGAATCATTTTTGCCCAGGATACTTCTTATCGTGATGTTCTGCGTGCCCTGCCTGAACTGCTGAAAACCGGAGTGTTTGCCTCCTTAACTTTTTATCGTCTGGATCCGGGACGGGCTTTTTCCCTGCCTATCAGACAGCTTGAAGGGCTTAAGGGCAAGAGCAGAAGACAGCGTTTACATACTTTGCAGCAGGGGGCTAGCAATCGAGAGCTTATCTTTTTTATCTTATGTTTTCACCTGGAAACATTAATTTATATCGGTTTAATTGCTTTGTTTTTAATTATGTTACCCAATCATCTGTCACTTCAGGGAGCACAGATGGTATTTTTAAATGAGCAGCCGGGGCTGTTGCTTAATAGCTTATCAATGATGTTCTACTTTATAGTGATGATGCTGGTAGAGACTTTATATGTCGCTGGTGGCTTTATGCTCTATATTAATCGGCGGGTTATTCTGGAGGGCTGGGATATTGAGCTGGTGTTTAGAAAAATGGCTGTGCAGAGCAAGCAAAAACAGCTACTATCCAGTATTATGCTGCCGTTGCTGGGTGGTGCTTTACTTGTCTGTACACTTGGAGTGACGGATGTACAGGCGGCTTCTGATAATGCTTCTGCACACTATGAAAAGTTGCTGCCGCCTATGGCTGAGAGTACGTTAGCGGCAGATTCATCAGCAAAAATTATTAAACAGGTAATGGCAGATCCTGTTTTTGAGCGTTTCAAACAAGTTGAGCAATTAAAGTATATTGGTAAGAAAAATAAAAAAAATAAGTCACTCGATTATTTATGGCTAACGGATGCTATGGAAAATATTGGCCAGACACTGGCTTCAATATTTGAAATTATTTTGTGGGTTATACTCTTGGTGGTTGTTTTTCTGCTGATTAAATATCGGCAACGCCTGCACCTGGGATTTTCTTCCCGGAAAAAAATCAGGCAGCTAAAAACACAGACATTATTCGGTATGGATATACGTCAGGAGTCATTACCAGAGGATGTATCCGCAGATGCCCTGAAACTATATCAACAGCAGGATTACCGAGCGGCTCTGGCTCTGTTATATCGGGCAACACTGGCTTATCTGGTTAATCATCATCACTTTAATTTAGCTGCAGGTGCAACCGAGGGTGATTGTCTGGCTATGCTCAGCAGTCAATTATCCCTGTCTGCTGAGCAGGTCAACTATTTTAAGCAATTAAGTAAAGCCTGGCAATTAACCGCCTATGCGCATCGAACTATTTCTGCACAGCATATGCAGCAGCTTTGTCATGACTGGCAGCCGCTTTATGACAGTGTCAGGAGTGATGATGAACGATTAACAGGCCAGCATAATGAATAATGCCGGGCAAATTTTACTGACGCTTCTATTGCTGCTGATGCTGAGTTTAAGTGGTTATTGGTTCTATAAAAATTTTTCCTGGGTTAATGAGCGAGAGAAAGTTGGTTTTCAGGGCATTGCAAAAACAAATCAGTTATTGGCTGCTGAATTTTTTCTACGTAAAATGGGGGTTAAGGTACAGCAGATTAATGCCTTGATTGCCTTGCGTGACTTACCTCCGGTTGATTACAGCCTGCTGATTAGTACACAGCGTGAAACGATTAATAAAGACTTGAGTCAACATTTGCTCGATTGGGTGAAATCCGGAGGGCACTTGATCATTGAAGCAAAATACCTATATGGAAAAGCATTAAAAAAAACACAGGAAAAGCAACAACTACTGGATGATGACTTGCTTCGGGACTGGTCTTTGTTTAGCCGTAAAAATAGTGCGAAGAAAAGCAATAAAGACATTCCTGTCAAGGTACTTTTAGACTATTCTCTAAGCCGTGACCGGCAAGCAGCACAGCAGTCTATTGAGGTTAATTTTCCTTATGATATGAGCCTAAGTCAGTCGTTAAATACGCAGCAGCAAAGCTGGTTAATAAAAGATGACAGCGGGCGTTATCTGCTACAATTTTCTTTGGGAGAAGGTCTGCTTACAGTACTGACATCAAGTAACATCTTTTATAATAAACAGATTGCTGACTATGATCACGCGCAATTTTTACACTATTTAGTGCAGTTATCCAGGCATGATGCAGGCGTGTGGCTGGTGCGGGTTGATGATATGCCGCCTTTGTGGCAATGGCTCTGGAGTAATGCCTGGTATCTGATGGTTAGTCTGAGTCTTTTGTTTTTACTTTGGTTATGGCGAGCTCCACTGCGTCTGGGGCCGGTATTAGCTGATCGACCCCTGGCGCGCCGCAGCTTATTAGAACATATCCGTGCCAGTGCTTATTATCGCTGGCATAATAAGCAATCGGCTTTTTTGCTGATGCAGGTACAGCAGCAATTATGGCAGCGGATTAAAAAAAATTATCCGGATATCGATAAACATAAAGCTGAACAGCAGTATTCTATACTGGCTGATATTAGCGGTATGGATAGTGCTTTAATCAAGGATGCCTTGCTAACAGTCGAGCATATAAATGAAGCTGAATTTACCCGTAAAATTCAATTGCTGGAATTAATCAATCAACAAATTTAACTTTAGTCGCAATTAATATCTGACCAGGCTAATTATTTTAGCTGGAGAATCCAATGGAAAGTAACGAAAATATGGACAATAAACAATACGACAGTGCCGATCTGGCCAAACTATGTCAGACCATTAAAGAGCAAATTGCCCAGGCGGTCATTGGTCAGGAAAATGTGCTAGAGCAGATACTGGTGGCTTTGATTGCCAGTGGTCATGTACTACTAGAAGGTGTCCCCGGGCTGGGTAAAACACTGATGGTACAGGCCCTGGCTAAAACTTTTAGCGGTGATTTTGCGCGCATCCAGTTTACCCCGGATTTAATGCCCAGTGATGTCACCGGGCATGTGCTTTATGATATGAGGTCAGAAAGCTTTAAAGTGAGAAAAGGCCCGGTATTTACGCATTTATTATTAGCCGATGAGATTAACCGGGCACCGGCAAAAACTCAAGCAGCCTTGCTTGAAGTGATGCAGGAATATCAGGTAACACTTGAGGGTCGGACTATGCCGGTAGCGAAGCCTTATATGGTTCTGGCCACGCAAAATCCGATAGAGCAGGAAGGTACTTATCCTTTGCCGGAAGCACAACTGGATCGGTTTTTATTTAAAATTCTCATTGATTATCCAGGGGAGAATGAAGAATTACGGTTACTCAAACAAATTACTCACCATAAGGCAGGTGATAAACTGGATGTCTCCAGAGTGGCCAATTGTGTTGATGCAAAAATGATTTTAACTTTGCAGAAACGGGCAGCTTCGCTGGATAGTGATGATAAGGTGCTACAGTATGCTGCTCATATTGTGCGTGCAACACGTTCCTGGCCGGGGGTTTCTATGGGTGCCGGACCACGGGGGAGTATTGCTTTGATCCGTGCGGCACGAGCCTTTGCCATTATTGATGGCCGTGATTTTATTACCCCGGATGATATCAAAAAAGTCACTCTACCGGCTTTACGCCATCGTATTATGCTCTCAGCAGAACTGGAGCTGGAAGGTGTTCATATTGACCGGGTGCTGGAAAATATTCTTGATAAAGTACCTGCTCCCAGAAGTTGAACAGGAATTAATTGCATGTTTACCTTTGTTAAACAATTGCTGATGTCATTTGTCTATTGCTTAAAACCGGGTCGAAATCTTTTTCGGGCAATTATTGTGCTCACTATAATTGCCCTGTCAGCAGTTGTCTGGGCTGATATCCGCTGGCTGTGGTATAGTTTTTTAGTATTAATCATTTTTGCCATGCTATGGGACTTACTACGTCTATATGGTATTAAATCACTTCGAGCCGAGAGACAGGTACCCGGTAAAATGTCATTGGGTCTGTGGCATGATATCAAACTGACCATTCACTATGAAGCCGGTCGCTTATCGGCAAAGCAATTACAGATACAGGTTTTTGATCATTATCCGGTGAGCTGTGATTATTGTGATTTAGCACAAACTATAGGTATTCAGTCAGCACACTGGAGCGCATTAAAATATCAGATAAAACCACTCAAACGTGGTAATGAGCATTTTTCTGGTGTGCAGTGTCTGATCCAGTCGCCCTGGTCGTTATGGTTAAAAAATCATTTTATAAAACTGCCGTCAACCACCATGGTCTACCCTAACTTTGCTGCCATTAGTCAATATTCATTACTGGCAACCGAACATCACTTAAGCCAGTTGGGTATTCGCAAAATTCGTCGTCGTGGCGCAGGCATGGATTTTAATCAGTTGCGTGAGTATCGAGAAGGTGATTCGATAAAACAAATTGACTGGAAAGCCACTTCTCGTTTGCGTAAGTTGATTTCCAGAGAATATCAGGATGAAAAAGATCAGGAAATTATTTTTTTATTGGATTGCGGGCGCAGAATGTTGTCACATGATGGTGAATTAAGTCATTTTGATCATAGTTTAAATGCTATGTTATTATTATCCTATGTCGCTCTGCATCAGGGTGATGCTGTCGGTTTTTCTACTTTTGCTACAGCAGATGAACAGCAGACACAACGTTACTTGCCGGCCAAAAAAGGCATGGCGACTATCCAGTCATTACTCAACCATGTTTATGATCTGCATGCCAGTGCAGTGACACCGGACTATGCTCAGGCAGTGATGCAATTACTACAGCGCCAGAAGAAGCGCGCATTGATTATTGTATTGACCAATTTACGTGATGAAGATAGTCATGAACTTATGCAGGCTTTGCAACTACTAAAGGGTAAGCATTTATTAATTATCGCGAGCCTGAAGGAACAGTTATTGGAGCAATTGATGAGCAAAAAGGTATACAGCTTTGATGATGCGTTAATAAAATCGGCCACCTATGACTATCAGAATCAGCGGCAAAAAATATTTGATAAGCTCTATGTTCATGGAATTAATTATTTAGATGTCACACCAGATAAATTAGCCGTTAGGCTTGTCAATCGCTATCTTGATATAAAAAGCAGTGGTCAGCTATAATCAACTTAACACTTAACACTTAACACTTAACACTTAACACTTAACACTTAATTACTATGAAAATTTCATTAATTGCCGCCATGGCTGAGAACCGGGTTATTGGTCTGAATAATAAACTGCCCTGGAATCTGCCGGCTGATTTAGCCTGGTTTAAAAAACAGACGTTAAATAAACCCATTGTTATGGGGCGTAAAACCTGGGAATCCTTACCCTTTAAACCCTTACCGGGCCGGGATAATATTATCATTACTCGAGATGCTAATTATCAGGCAAAAAATAAAAAAAATGAGCGGGTCAGTAGTGCTATTGTATGCATATCAGTGACTGAGGCGATTAATTATGCGCTGAGTCAGGGTTGTGATGAATTGATGTTTATTGGTGGAGCAAGCCTCTATACTCAGGTGCTGGATAGAGTAGATTATTTATATTTAACCTGGGTAAAAGGTGAATTTTCCGGTGATGCATGGTTCCCGGAAATCGATTTCTCCCAATGGCAGGAAAGCTTTAGTGAACGGCATGAAGCGGATAAAAATAATCTGCATTCCTATCAATTCAGCATCTATCAACGGCGATAAAAAGTCACTATTGGGTAATCCAGAGTGTTTCGGCCAACTATCAAAAAGTAACAATAACAATAACAATATCGATATCCAGCTCACTCTTTTTCTGTGTCCAAAACTCGCTTCACTCAAACAGTTGTCCACAAAAAAAGAGCAAACTGAACATCTTCTGCAATCTGTTACTCAAGAGTAATTCAGAGTGTTTCAGCCAACTATAAAAAAGTAGCAATATGCAATAACATCGATATTCAGCCCACTATTTTTATGTATCCAAAACGTACTGTAGTCAAATAGCTGTCGACAAAAAAGAGCAAACTGAATACTTTACTTAATCTATTTTGCAGACTGTTCAGAAGGGGTATTATCATGCAGGGAAGTAATGGCATCATCAATAATGGAACTACTATGAATAATATTGCCAATGCCCTTGCGTAAGCTGTCACTTAGTGCTTCCAGGGTCATATTAATCACCCGGTTATTTTCAGTCAGGCAGTTAAACTGGCTATGATCATCTCCTATCCAGGTGATACGGGCACGGGAATAACGTTCGGCAAAACGAAATTCCAGCCAACTATCTTCACCCAATTGCTTTGTCTGTTGGGTGTATTCATCATTAACTAAGGACATCTTATAACTATTGTTAACCAGACGAATCAATTCAAAATCAGTTTTAGACTGTTTTTCTGGACGTTCTATTGAGGGGGGGGCAGTGTTTATGTGTTCCAGGGTATGTTTTAAGGACTCTTGCGTTGTGCTATTATCCGTTTTTTGTGGTGCGATAAAAGCTTCTTCAAGTGAATCAGTTACTTTTTCTGATTGTTTTTTATTGATGTGATTATCAACAGATATTAATTCGTCCTTAATTAAACGGGTTTCTATTTCCTGGTTTGCAGTGATTGCATGATGCAGATCATCATTGTTATCACCCGTTTGAATCTTTGTGGCCGGCCCGGTGCCCAGAGCCAGAGTATGAAATTTATGCAGATACTGGCTTACTTTGGTTTTTGTTGTGTAAGGATAGTTAATACGGATCAGACCATCTTCTAATTCCTCATTAATAATGGGTATTATTTTCTCTAAACGTTGTTTATCAATAGCAGACTGCGCGGGTTTAATGCTAAAAATAAGTGAGTTGATGAATGCAGTGGCTTTCTCTTTATCATCTTCGGTGCAATTACTATCGGAGTAGATATCCAGCATTACATTTTTCCAGATCCGTTTTAGGATCACAACAATACCATCAGGGAGCTGTTTGCCTTTAATGCAATAGTCTAAAATGGCATCAATTTTTGCTTCAATGGCACTTTTTGATGCATGACTACGAGTATTGGCCTGTTGTTTGCGCCGGGCAATAAAATGATTTAATTGTTTATGGGATTCTTTAAATACTGCACTATCAATATTTTCTTCGCTATTGAGTCTGGCGGCAATATCGCTGAGCTTTAAATAAAAGGCATCATGCTGTTTTTCCTGAGTATCAATAATTCCCAGGGTCGCATTAGAAAAATCGTCAAGAAAAGCCCGTGCTGGATGTTGTTTATCAGCAATAAAATTTTCATCAACAAGAGTAAGTTGCATCACCGGTACCGTCAGTCTTTTGAGTAAATTGAAACCGGTTGTGGATAGTTCCTTGTTCTGTGAAATGTTATCAAAAATATCTTCAATCATATCAACCAGATATAATTTATTATTATTTAATTCTGTGCTGTTGAAGGATTTATTGGTTGGGGCAAGAATATTTTCTTTAAGCTGTGCACGAATGGATTGTGCTGAACTTTGTGATCCAGTGTCTTCTGATATTAAAAATGATTGAATGCTTTTCAGCGCCGACACGAGTTCTGTGGTACTGACCCTATGCTGATTGACCATATTTGAACTGATCAGATTTGAGATATTATTATTTTTTTGTGCATATTGCTGTTCTAAAGAAAGCAGTGGATTGTTATTTAGTGATGCTTGTGGTGTTGCTGATGAGTTTATAAGATGCCCAAGCGAATGTTGCCCCTTATGGGTTGAAATATTGCCTGTGGGTTGCTGCATGAGCGGACTATCAATAATAGTATTGTTTTGTAGTGGCTGCTGGCTTTGTGTGCTGGCTGATGATGCAGGGCTTGATGCATCCTGATGAGCATTGCTGGCGTCCGCTATTTGCTGTGTCTGGCCTCTGGATTGGGTTATTTGTCTGGCCAGTTCCAGCAGCCTGCTATTAAGAGCTGAGGTTTGTGCCTCTGAAGGTGATGTGGGTGCACCGGTCATTGTGCTGCTTTGTTGATTAGTGGTTTGTGGCATGGGAATGTTGGCCGCGGGTAGTTGATCTGCGGCATCGGGAATAGCACTCTTAATTTTCTGAACATTTGTTTCAGTGACTGTTTGCTCAGTCGCAACGGGCTCATTTTTCTCTGTGGATGATGATGTTTTGGGTTGTTTTTTTATGCAATAATCAGTTTCAATTGACGGTAGAATCCCCTGGGCAATCAACTTTTTATTAAGTGTTTCCAGTAATTGCGCAATATTTTGTGATAGATATTGTTCAAAATATTTGTAGGCGACAATACGTAAATCAGGTGAAAAATTAATAACATCGACACTGTCACGAAAGGCATTTAATATGTTTTCCGCGTTTAACGGGCTTTTTGCTAATGTTTCATCACTATTTTTTAGTAATTCAAAAATCCGGATTTCCAGATGCTCAAAGGCTTCTTTATTTTGTTTGTTCAGTTTGTCTTTAGCATTGATGAATGACAGGTTTTCTTCCAGATCTTTGGTTGCTATCAGGTTGAGCTTATATTTTTTTAAGGGAAGACCAGGGCTATTATCAAATAGACCTGGATAATTATTGCTGGTGCAAAAGTGTTTGCCCAGTGATGCAAAAAAGAGTTTAACGGCTTCGTTTTGTTTACTCTTAATATTATGCAGTGCAGCGAAACAATTAGATTGCATCGAAACAGAATTAGATGATTCTGCTTTTTCGATTAAGGCTTCATTTAATTGCTCAACATATTGCTCAAGTGAAATACTAAACCACTGTTCGGTAAGCGC
>Ga0256844_10000673_pt1 | contig 13051 bp, 14 predicted proteins | sample MusselsmetaG_FD_189100 | JGI IMG/M metagenome (GOLD analysis project Ga0256844, IMG submission 189100) | Mussel associated microbial communities from hydrothermal vent at the East Pacific Rise, Pacific Ocean - Mussels | ecosystem: Host-associated > Mollusca > Shell > Unclassified ... | reverse complement strand
GTAGGTGTAACCTCTAATGTATTTAAAAAGAGTTGGACAATGTGCGCGTAGTCTTCAGTTGTGAGTACCATGTCATTGTTAGACTTACCAAAGCCTGGCATGTCTAGGTAGATGTGTTTATACTCGGGCAGTGTTTTACCAAAGGCCTGTTTCATTATCTCTTTGTTACTTCCCCAGCCATGCAGTACGAGAAGTACCTTCTCTTGGCTTGGGTTTGCTAACGCATACGCGAGATTAAATGTATGATCTTTGTAGTTTACTTCTTTTGATGCCATGTTTCACCATTTAGTTTAGATTAGAATATTTTACTATTCATTCGCTTCATGTATGGTGTAATGTCCATTTTTTACTTTGATATGTGGTGGTAATTTTTCTGCTTCAAAATAGTCATAGCCCTCTTTTAGTTCAGTCCAAAAGTTATACCATTGACTACCTTCATGCTCTGCCATGTTTTTCTCTGTCATATGAAAAGGAAAAGCATGGACTTGTACATATTGTTGACCTTTTTTCAAGGCTTGTTCGACGAGTTTGTATATTTCTTCTATTTTAGAGTTTGTCATGGCATAACAGCCTATGGAGACACATTCCCCATGTACCATGAGGTAAGAGCCTGTACGTTTATGTGCTTTGTCATAAGCATTAGGATAACCCAAGTTAAACGCCAAGTGGTACTTACTATGTGGATTGAGTTGGTATTTTTTAACTTTGTAAAAGCCCTCAGGAGATTGTCTATCACCCTCTTTGAGTTTGGGACCTAAATGTCCAGAAAATGCACAAATAGGATAACGTTTAAAAAGTATATAGTTATGACTTTTTTTGACCCAGACTTCAAGTATAGACTCTTCTTTAAATATACGAATAAACAAGGGAACACCTACTTGTATATGTAATGATTTTAATTGTGAAGAAAAATCCATTTCTATTGATTGTGGTGTAGGAGGTACTTCATGTTTCTTTTTTGTTTTGTTAAAAAACCATAGAGATAAGAGAAGAAAAAGAGAGAGAAGAAAATAAATAAACATAGTATATTTACTTTTCTTCTTGTGTGGGTGGTTCATTAAAAATTAAGTTTTTGTGATTTATCAAACCCATAAACATCAGGGAAAAGTTTTAATCGGTTAGACTCATCAACATATGCAGTATAGTATGCCGTGTGTACTTGTAGTTTTTTATTGAGTATAAGATGCCTTGTTTTCATAGAGTTATACCACTTCTTCACCGTAGGAAGATCTTTATCAGAGTAGTTCGTTGTTATATGGTCTAGCAATGCTTTAGGCTTACCTAAACGGATACACCCATGACTGAAGCATCTGCTTTTTCTTTGAAAAAGAGATTTAGATTGTGTATCATGCATATAGACTGCATGAGAATTAGGAAAAATAAACTTTACACGCCCTAAACCATTTTTAAGTGAAGGAACTTGAACTAGTTTATAAGGTATATACCCTTTTCCCTCTTTAGGGTATTTTGACCAATCTACTGAACCAGGGTTAACTTTTGGTGAACGTAAATCATATGATTCTCGATGTAATTCCATACCTTTAGCTGCAACCCAACCAGGATTTCTTCTAATTTTAGGAATGTAAGATTTCCTCATAATAGAATCAGGTACATTCCACTGTGGGTTGATTTCAACATATTTAAGTTGCTCAGAAAAAATAGGTGTTTGCATATTTGATTTTCCTACAATTACAGCGAAGTTGAGTGAGGTGTTCCCTTCTTCTATAATACGTACTTTAAATTCGGGTATATTTATAAGGGCATAGTTGGCACCTATTTCTGGCTTCATAAGTTTGGTTCTTTCTATGTTCAAACGGATTTTATCTAACTGCGCTTGTGTGATGTTTGTATCAGCGTTCTTTAATGCTTTATATTTACTTGTAAGTGCTTTAAATTGTGGTGTTTTCGGGATATATGGTTGTAATATTTGTTCAATAGTTTGCCCTACTCTTAGTTTAACCATAATATCTGATGCATCTACTTCTTCTTGATAGGTTGCAAAGAAAGTATCAATTTCTTTTGACCTTTTTACACGTTGCGTTGCCTTGAAATTTTGAAGGTCAATACATGAATTGGCGAGATTATTTGCATAAGCAATAAGTAATTTACTCATCAGTTGAGAGTTTTTACTTGATTTTACTTTATCATATAGTGCTTGTTGGTCACAAATAGACATATATTTGTCTGTTTTAAGTATCTCTAAAAATGCACTTTTTTGTGAGGATTTCCATCCCTCTTTATCTGGACCAAATAAATCGGTACATCCTGTCATAATCATCAGCATAATAAATGTCAATAATACTTTAAGTTGAAAATTCATATCTTCCCTTTAATATTTTTAAAACAAGTATAAGCACTAGAAAAAGCCCACTGAAAGTTGTACCCTCCCAGTCTACCCGTAATATCTAGTACTTCTCCTATAAAATACAAACCCTCTTCTTTTTTACTCATCATAGTTTGTGCATCTATTTCATCAGTATCAATTCCACCTTTTGTGACCTCTGCCTTTCTATAGCCAAAAGTACCTGCTGGAGAAAAAGTATAGTGATTTAATAGCGTGAGTTTCTCCAATGCTTCAGTGTTTATTTGGAAGAAGGGTTTGTCTTCTAGGCCTAATTGTACCAAAAATGCCTTAGTGATGCGTTTTGGTAGAGGGAGTAAAGAGCTTATTTGCTTTTTAGAGCCTTTGATACTTTTCCATGAAAAGTGGGGTAGAAAATCTATTTCTATTTTACCCTTCTCCCAATAGAGTGAAGTATCTAGTACAGCTGGACCACTTATGCCTTTATGTGTAAAAAGTAAAGAACCTTCACAAATTACATCATTTACACGTATTTTCACAGCTGTAGAACTACCTGAAAGTGTTTTAAAAAAGAACTGCTCTTTTTGAACAGTAAAACCTACAAGTGCAGGCGCAGTTTTCTGCACCTTGTGTCCAAAAGATTTAGCAATCTCGTAGCCTATACTACTTGCACCAAGTTGAGGAAAACTCAGCCCGCCTGTGGCGACAATAACATACTTGGATGAAAGCATACGTTTATTAGTCTTAATTGTAAAATAGTCCCCACGTTTACTGACACTTAGGACATTTTCATTTAGGAGTACTTTTTGTTTTTTTAACTCTTTGCTAAAAATATTGACTAATTCTTTTGCCGAGTCTTTACAAAAATATTGAGATTCTTTACGAAGTACAGGCGTGAGTCTTTGACGTTCCAGCCATGAAAGCAAAGCATTTTGAGAAAAAAGCATGAGTGAAGGCTCTATAAAATTTGAATCACCTAAAAAATACTCTGTACTCATTTGTACATTAGTAATATTACATTTACCACCACCAGATATGAGTATTTTGGCTCCTACCTTAGTGTTAGATTCAATGATAGTAGTACTCTTTTTTGGAAGTAAAGAAGCCAGCATCAATGCACTTGCCCCTCCTCCTATAATAATGATATCGTTATCCATGGTCGTTATTATAGCTTATTAGTACACAGATAATACACAGCGAGACAAGTATAATTATTTATAATAATACTAAAAAAGGGTTTCTAATGAAAATAATCATAGCCATTTCTCTTATCGTTGGGGTAACAACTTTTACTTATGCTGCTGAAAAATATGATACCACAGCATTTCGTACCGTTACAAAACTGTGTACCTCTTGTCATGGTACACCCTTTTATATGGCAAAACAGATAGATGATGATGATTGGGAGTTTTATTTTGAGACAGAGGGTAAATTGGAGAAGATACACAAGGGTAAAGCAAAGGCACTTGAAGGTTTTTCTACGGGTATATTTAAAAAACGTAAAAAACGTCTCTTAAAATTCTTTATTTCAAACTCAAAGTTTTCAGGTGCTGTTAATGGCTGTGATGCAAACTTCTGTGGGACAAATCATTAGATTAATTTTTCTCTAATGCGCATTTTGATATGATTAAATATTAAAGTGTAGTATTGGAGAACCTATGTACAAAGTGAATTATCTATTGCTTACAGTGCTTAGCCTCTCTTCTGCAAATATTTTTACTATCACCGATAAACAAGGGCATGTTGTCCATAGTAAAAATATGAAACATACACACAATGCCTTCTTATCTCAAAATGCTACAGAGTACTCTCTTCAAGCTATCTATGATGAGCTTCATCGTGCAGAAAACCTTGCTCGTAGGGCTGAAGCTGCAAGAAAACATGCAGAGCGTATAGTCCAAGCTAAAGAAAAAGCAAAAAAAGAAGGAAAGACGTATCATCTTACAGAGACAGATAAAAAGCAACTTCTTGAAGATGCCAAATACTATAAAGGTGGAAAATATGTATGGGGTGGGACAACACCGAAAGGATTTGATTGTTCTGGCTATGTACAGTATCTTTATAAAAAACATCATGTCAATCTTCCACGTACAGCGTGGGCCCAGTCAAAACAAGGTGCAGAAGTAAATAAAGAAAACTTGCAAAAAGGTGATCTTCTCTTTTTCCTCACAGATAAAAAACGAGGTATACCAGTGACACATGTAGGAATTTATTTGGGTAATGGTAAATTTATACATGCTGCATCGAAAAAGAAAGGTATAATTATCTCTCCTATATACAGTGGATACTACAGTAGTAAGTTTGTATCTGCAAAAAGAGTTTTGAAAAATAACACATAGTATTTAACACTAGACTAACAGTCCGCTAATACTTAAGTAACAGAATCTAGTTTATAATAGAAATTACTTAATTCAATAAGCTAAAAAAGGAGTTTAAAATGAAAATAAGTTTAATTTTATTCGGTTTAATCACAGCACCTTTCTTAATAGTTGGCTGTGGAGGTGGAAGCTCTTCTGGATCTTCTTCTGAAACTACATTAGTAGCAAAAATTTCAGGTACGGTACCTGGAACACTGATTGAGGCTTTTTGTGCAGATGGCACATATGCAAGAGTAGCCTCAACACAAAATGGTACGAATGAGCACCCTTTTGAAATTATTATTCCAGCAAATGTCTCTTGTAGACTTGTTATGACAACAAATGAAAACGATCCAGCCAATAGAATCATCACGCCTATTGGATTTAGCAATGGTACAACCTTGGTATTAGATAAAGATTTGAATTTAGGGAATATCCCTCTAGAACTAAATTATGCTAATGCGGATGATAAAGATGGTGACCATGTTGTTGATACACCTCTTGTTGTGAATGCTCATGGTGCTACGACTAATAATAGTAATGTACAAGATCGTAACCAAAATGGTATTGTAGACAGTTATGACGATGATGATGACGATAATATTGTGAATGCCTATGAAGATGATGACAATGATGGTAAAGCAAATATTTATGATGATGACGATGGCAATAGTAGACCAGACTATATTGATGATGATGATAAAGATGGACTCAACAATCATGATGATACAGATGACAATGGTGATGGTATAAAGGATGATGATAGCAAAAATGATGATAATGACAAAGATGATGATAAAGGTGGTACAGATAGTGACCATAATAATCATGATAACGATGGCAATAAAAACGACAATGACGATGATAAAGGCACGGATGACGACCGTGCCGATCATGACAATGACAATAAAGATGATGAAAATCATGACAAAGATGATGAAGACAAAGATGATGAACATCACGACTCAGATGATGATGATGACCGTGAGTAGTTAAACAATAAAATTTATATAATCTCATTTTTACATCCCCCCCATTTCCTGCTATTTTTTATGAACTTTAATATATGTACAGTTAACAATTCGCTAGCAATTGAGTAACACATTTTTTATATAATTGACATGCACAAAAAATCAAAAAGGAGCAGAAATGAAAAAAAGATACATACTGTTGAGTGTTATACTCTTCACATTGTTTAATTCTAATGCTATTGCCGATGACAAGGGAAGTAGTAACAAAGGTAGTAGTAATAAAAAGGATACCTACAAATTAAAAATCAAACATGTTACAGAGGGCACTAAGGTTGTTGCCACATGTGATAATGGTTACTATAAAAAGAAGACAGCAGATAAGGATGAGGATGAGGATAAATTAAAATTCAAACTACCTAAAAATACAAACTGTCATTTACATGTTTCGATAACAGAACCTTGTGAAAGAATATTTGATATTATACTAGATGGAGAAGAAAAGATTTATTTGGACAACTATTACTCTTGTGATACTATGCCTACGGAACCACCTTCTCCTACACCAACGATACCTCCATCTCCAACACCTAAACCAATGACAGGCGATTATATGTTAACAGCATGGAATGATTTAGGTATGCACTGTATGGATGGGAACGATTTCTCTGTATTCTCTGTATTGCCTCCATACAATAACCTTCATGCACAGTTGAAAGATAAAAATGGAGACCTTGTAACTTCAGGTGTAACTATTACCTATGAATCAACATTAGGTACAGATGGAAAAATCAATACAAGCAGTGTAACAAAAACAAACTTTTGGGACTATTCAACTGATTTATTTGGTACAACTCTAGCGCCAAATGTTGGTTTAACGGGTAACCCAATGTCTAGTAATACACCAGCAATGATGGTATTTAATGCAACACACCAATGGTGGGAAGCAGAAGGTATACCCATCACACCATATAATGATGGTGGAAGTAAAAACTACTACCCTCTTGTTAAAGTGGTTGCTAAAGACAGCACAGGTAGAGTATTAGCAGAAGTAAAAACTGTTCTTCCCGTAAGTGATGAAATGGACTGTAAGCGTTGTCATGCGAGTACATCAGGTAATGATGCTAAACCAAATGCTGGTTGGGTAAACAATCAAGATGTTGAGAAAGACTATAAGTTAAATATCTTACGTCTTCATGATGATGAAGAGCCAAATGCAGTAAGTAAACATATGACGGCATTACAAGCTGCAGGATATAACTATGATGCACAAGGACTTGAAGCAACTGCAAACAACGGTACACCTGTACTATGTGTGGCATGTCACAAATCAAATGCCTTACCAGGTGTTGGCATAGGTCTTAAAGCATTCACAAATGCTATACACTCTAAACACGCTGATGTGACTGATCCCATTTCTGGTATGAAATTAGGTGATTCTAACAATAGAAGTTCATGTTATGCATGTCATCCTGGAGCACAAACAGAATGTCTTAGAGGTGCAATGGGTGATGCTAAAGATGGCAATGGAAATAATGTAATGCAATGTCAAAGCTGTCATGGTACAGTACATGCGGTAGGTGATAAAAATAGAGAAGGATGGTTAGATGAACCAAACTGTCAAGCGTGTCACCACGATGGTAAGCAAGAAACTTCAGTAATTGATCCAGCAACAAATACACTTAGACATGTAGTTGATACTAGATTTGCTACAAATATGAATACACCTGCAACAGGACTTAGTCTTTATAGATTTAGTACTGGACATGGAGACTTACAGTGTGAAGCTTGTCATGGTGCGACACATGCTATCTACCCTGCTCATGGAGCAGATAACCTCTTAAGTGAAGGTGTTCAAGGTCACTCTGGTACGATTGGTGAGTGTACAGCATGTCATACAACTGTACCAAATACTACTACTGGTGGACCACATGGTATGCACCCTGTAGGTAGATCTTGGGTTAAGGATCATCAAGATGCAGCAGAAAATAATGCAGAACAGTGTAAAGCCTGTCATGGGCAAAACTATAGAGGTTCGGCTCTTTCTAAAATGTTTACTACTCGTACATTAGATGGTAAAACATTTACAAAAGGTAGACAAGTAAGCTGTTATGACTGTCATAATGGTCCTAGTGGAGATTAATTCTCTCAATTATTTATAATATAAAGAGGTGGGTAGTATTAGTCTCCTGCCCACCTCTATTTTCTATCAATTTTAATCTCTAATTATTACTTTTCAATTAACAATTCCCTAACATTTTGGTAATGTACTGTAGCTATAATCATGATGCTAAACTATTTGTGAAAATAGGACAGAAAGCTACGGGTCTTTATCAAAGATAGCCGAGTTACATTGACATGCAATGGATGCTCAATAGTAAATACTATTGAGGAGATTCTAATAAAAAATATATAAAATAAACAACTATAAAAAGGAAATAAAATATGTTAAAAAAATCTTTAATACTAGGACTTACAACCTTATCATTCTTAACGGTATCTGCACTTGCAGATGATGATAAAAACAACATGCATAAACTTGAAGTTAAAAATGTTGAAACAAATGCGATGATGAAGGTATATTGTGAAGATGGATATACAAAAATTAAAAAAGCAAAAGATGGTAAAAATAAAATAAAATTTAAAATACCACAGCATAAAGATTGTGTATTAGATGTAAGTTATGACAATTGTAAACAAACCACATCATTAAATCTTGATGATGATGAAAAAATGTATTTTTCTGACTTAATGGATAATTGTACACCAACAACTATGCCAAATAGTGATTGTAATTACAAAAAGAAAAAGCATGATGCATACGATGATGAACACCATGGTTCAAGTGATGATGAGCATCACGGATCAAATGATGATTATGATGAGTGTACACCAATGCCAATTCCTCCAATGCCGATCCCAACTACACCACCAAGTCCAACTCCTCCAACACCGATGCCAACTACTCCACCAACACCAACCCCTCCTACCCCAACAGGAACAATGTTTTCTACAGATGTAATGCCTGTATTTGAAGCAAACTGTAAAGGGTGTCATGGTAATAAAGGTAACTTCACAGTAACTACTGCCAATGGAACATATAATAATCTTATGAATAATGGTTTTATCAATACAAATTCACCATCAAATTCTATTATATTGCAAAGAGCTAGTGGAAGTGGTCATGGTGGTGGAACTATTTTACCAACAGGTTCGACTGGATATAACACTATAAAAGCATGGATTTCAGAAGGTGCATTAAATAATTAACTTTTAGTTGTGTAAATGGGAGATTTAAATCTCTTATTTACATATATTAAATAAACATCTAAACTTTCATATGATATATATTGTACGTGTTATTTCTATTTAACATACAAGTAACACTTTTTTAAGTACAATTCTCATCATAGAGATATATATTGCATCTCTTAATGTTAAGATAAAAAACTTACTACCCTAAGGTACACTGAATGCATATCTTATTACTTGAAGATGATCAAATACTTTCAGAAACATTACAACTTTTTCTTTCGAGAGAAGGGTATATTGTTGATGTTGCATTAACAATAGAAGAAGCTGAAGATTTAACCTACTCAAACGATTATGATCTTTATCTTTTGGATATAAACTTACCCAATGGCAGTGGATTAGAGCTATTAAAAGATTTACGTCATGCAGAAGATACAACACCCACTATATTTATTACAGCATTGACAGACCTACACTCTATCTCACAAGGGTTTTCCCTTGATGCTATAGATTATATAAAAAAACCATTTGATCCACAAGAACTTCTTATACGACTTAAAGCAAAATTTAAAAAAGAGTGTATATCACATCTACATATAGAATATGATCAAATGTCAGAGTTATTACGAAAAGATGGTAAAATAATTGATATTGGAAACGTTCAATATAAAATTTTCACCAAATTATTATCACGCAGTGGTACGGTAGTAACTAAAGAAGAACTTTATGAGTGTCTTGAACATGTTTCCGATACAGCATTACGTGTGGCTATTACTAAAATTAAACAAAGGTTAGATGTTCCGATAAAAAACATACGGGGTAAAGGGTATATTATTGAAAAGATATGAAAAAGAGTCATTGGTTAAAAACTTTTTAGTCTTTTTTTCGTTGCTTGAAATACTTCTTTTATTACTTTTTTTAGAACTTTACCATACAAAAAAAAGTGAATATAAACAAAATATGTATAAAACGATGCAGGTATGTAGTTATACACTTACTTGTGAAAAATTTAAGTTTGATTTTGTAACCAAAGATAAAACAAAACTCAATGAACTTTATGATAATAAAGGGCTATATAGCTATTTTACAATCCCAAAATCTAAAAAGTATTATATTAGAATTTCATATTCATTGGGGAAATATATGAACGATATGAAGCAAATAAAATCTGATTTCTGGATTAAGTTTATTTTGGCAAGTTTATTATTATTTAGTATTGCACTCTTTTTTACTTTTTATAGTTTAAGACCTATACGTAAAGCTTTACAACTAAATGATGAGTTTATTAAAGATATTTTACATGATTTTAATACACCTATTACAGCTATGATATTAAATATGAAAATGTTTAAAGACGATTATGGTAAAAATTCCTTTATTAATAAAATAGCTTTAAGTATAGATAACATTTTACTTTTACAAAATAACTTAAAAAGTTTTTTACACCATTCACCTACACATATTAAAAAAATTGATATAGCTTTAGTCTCTAAAAAACGTTTAGAATTTATGCAAAATATGTATCCAAAATTGCATTTTAAATTTGAAAAAAATAATACATTAATTAAAGTAACGAATGAGGAAATTTTTATTAGGATTCTTGATAATATATTATCAAATGCAGCAAAATATAATAAAGTTAATGGTGAAGTTCTCGTAACAGTTATAGATAACCTAATAAAAGTTAAAGATACAGGTAAAGGGATAAAAAGTGTAGATAAAGTCATGCAACGATACTATAAGGAACAAGATAGAGGTTTGGGGCTTGGATTACACATTGTTCAGAAACTCACTAAAGAACTCAATATAGAAATAAATATACATTCTCTCCCTAAAGTAGGTACCACGGTGATATTAGATTTTAAACACTTAACTGAAGGATAGTAATGAAAATATTTTTTATTATTATAATTTTTATTATGAATTTGTCTCTTTATGCCAATATAGATGAAGAGATTGAATCAATTCAAAATGCCACAGTAGAAGAACGCTTTAAATTAATGAATAAATTTAAAAAACACCTTATTGAAATGAAAGAAATTGAACGCATAAAGGCAATGGAAAAACTTTTTGCAACATCTAAAAATAAAAAAGTAATTGAAGAGATTAAAAAGAAAACGTTAAGAAAAAATATCTTTCTTCATATAGAACATGAAATGGAGTCAGAAAGTGCAAGTGGAGGTGAGCAATATGCAGATTAAAATAGTAGTATTATCTATGGTGGCAGTAACCAGTTTTATATATGCAGATACAGCAATGGACCAAGATTTTGATGGTGTACCTGATACAATAGACCGTTGTAAAGACACTCCTTTTTTAAATGAAGTAAATGAACTAGGTTGTACAACAACTATATTAACTTTACCAAGTGAAACAGAGTCTAAAAGTCTTATTGTAAAATTTGGTTATGGCTATAGTAGAAACGATGATCTTGTAGGGAGAGAATTTCAACGAAATACTAAATTACAATTAAGTTATTATGAAAATTCCTGGAGCTATAGCCTACTAACAGGGTACTATTCTCATAGTATTAAGAAAGGTTTTTTAGATACAACACTTAAGATTAAAAAAAGAATAAGATTGAATTCAGAATTTGTACTTGCATTAGGGGGAGGATTAAGGTTCCCAACACATCACTTCAAGGGAAATAAAACAGATACCATTTTATATCACTCATTACACTACTACCCTACTGCTTCGCTCTCTTTCTTCACAGGATATAATTATACAAATGTAGGTGATGGTATTTATAGAAAACCTTTACAAAATACAGATAGTTTTTATATCGGTGCAGGATACTTTTTTACGCCTGACCTTTATACTAATTTATCGTATACAAAAACAGAAAGTAAGTTTAGAGATGAACATGTACTTAAGAGTATTTCAGGGACACTTTATTATAAAATAAATGAGAAATGGTTCACTACGGTTTATTATAAAAGAGATTTTGATGAAGATACACATGACTCTTTTATTATAAAGCTAGGGTATAAAATATGGTAATACCTTATTGCAAATCTTATTCAGCTATCAACGCTAAAGTATCATAAAACTCTTTAGGTGCAAGGTGTATCCATAGAATTTTTGATCCTCTATCACAACACCTTCTGCGTCTATAAAGACAAATCCTGGAGGACCGAAAACTTGAAACTTCTCTTTTAAGACTGATATTTCCTTATCTGACTTATCTGAGATGTTCACACTCAAGGCTATGTATTTATTTCTCATGAGTTGCTGAACTTTTGCATCTTTAAAAGTACTCTCTAAGACGTTTACACACACCACAAGTATCTGTATGGAAAAAAGAGCATCATGGTTTTTTCTTCATTACTATAGAAGTCATCTGTACTCTGTGTGTACTCACTTTACACAGCTTTAAGCTACAATACCTAAAAACAGAGGATACAAGATGACCCAAGAACGTGAAGGCGAGTTTCTTATGCTCGGACTTGCCATGATTGAATCATGGTTCCCCATACTCTCCATCGTTTCTATGTCATACATTGGTGCGTTACATACATATACGTATTCTCTCATCATTGCTTTAGTATTTTTCATCGTTATTATTATGTTTAAACGAGATAGATTTAAAGAGCTTAAGAACAAAGAAGCTTACAAAGATTTACTACTTACAAGCTTTTAGATAACCACACTCTTTTTACTGGTCTTCATAGGTATGCAGTACACCACCGCAGGGAACATGGCTGTCATCATCTTTTTACAACTGCTTTTTGCTTACCTTTATTTTAATGTCATAGGGAAAGAGAAGATGGACAGTTTAGATCTCATTGGTGCGTTTATTGTGGGTATTACCTATTATTAGAGGTTCCCTTTAGTTTTACCCTCTGTTAAAGTCGCATAGGTTTTAAACGTTAATCCAGTCCTCAAGTTAAACATTTTATCCAATATTTTTCTTGGTACATTTGCTATGGCTAACACTTCATCTATGGAGTAATCACTTCCTTGTGCATCTAACAAATCAATTATTTGCATAATATTAAAAGGTAATTTACTTGGTTTTAGGCGATTTTTTAAATAGCTATCGAGTTCATTTTCTAAAATATTTTCTTCTATAAAGATAGGCTCTTTAGGACTCTGCATAAGTGCATCCATCTGTTCTTCATAAAAGAAAGAGGCCCCTGCTCCTCTAAATCTTACTGCGATGAGGTTTA
>Ga0256844_10000672_pt1 | contig 13068 bp, 8 predicted proteins | sample MusselsmetaG_FD_189100 | JGI IMG/M metagenome (GOLD analysis project Ga0256844, IMG submission 189100) | Mussel associated microbial communities from hydrothermal vent at the East Pacific Rise, Pacific Ocean - Mussels | ecosystem: Host-associated > Mollusca > Shell > Unclassified ... | reverse complement strand
GCTTGCTGCACCAGGAAGTATTACACCACACACCAAGTTCAAAGCTGAGTGCTATATCCTCGGAAAAGATGAGGGTGGTCGTCATACCCCATTCTTTAATGGATATCGTCCCCAGTTCTACTTCAGAACAACAGACGTTACCGGAGTTATCACACTAGGAGAAGGTGTAGAGATGGTAATGCCTGGTGATAATGTACATGTAGTGGGTGAACTTATTACCCCGATTGCCATGGATGTTGGTCTTCGTTTTGCAATCCGTGAGGGTGGCAGAACAGTTGGTGCCGGCGTTGTTAGTGAAATCATCGAATAGTTTTAGTAATAGAAAACTTCAGAAGCCATATGAAAAATATATTTTTATGTGGCTTTGATAATAGGATTGATCATGAGAGATATCGTAACTCTTGCATGTGGAACATGTAAGCGCCGTAATTATACGACGACGAAAAACAAGAGAAACACTCCAGGAAAATTGGAGCTTAGTAAATATTGTCCATTCTGTAGGACACATACACCTCATAAAGAAACAAAATAATATTTTGTTTTGGACAGGCCAGTAGCTCTAATTGGTAGAGCGCCGGACTCCAAATCCGGATGCTGGGGGTTCGAGTCCCTCCTGGCCTGCCATTTAGTGGTAATTCTACGATAAGTTTATGTTGTATTAACAGGAATTGGTTAAAGAGTATGGGTAAAAAGACAAAAGCCATCAAGAAACAGGAGCTGGAAAAGGAAAATCAATCTTCTTTTTCTCCTTCTCAAATAAGAACATTTATTGATGAAGTTAAAGTCGAATTTACCAAGATTGTTTGGCCTGATAAGAAGACTACTTTAAGCTTGACCGGAATCGTAATTGTTTTTTCTATTCTGGCTTCAGCTTATCTTGGTTCTGTTGATATGCTACTAGGGAAATTAATAGATTCTGTTCTTCGTTAATTTGAAGACAGTAAATTCTTTCTTTAATCCAGCCTGATACTTTATAATTCAGGCACTACTCTTAACTGATAATAAACTCATGGCAATACAATGGTACATATTGCAGGTTCATTCGGGCTTTGAAGATAAGGTCAAATTGACCCTTGAGGATAGAATCAGAAAACAGGGGTTAGAGGATTCATTTGGTGAAATATTAGTTCCCACTGAGCAAGTTGTCGAGATGATCAAGGGGAAAAGAAAAACTTCAGAAAGAAAGTTTTTTCCCGGATATATGCTTGTTTCAATGGATTTAAATGATACAACATGGCATGTTCTTCATGACAATATGCCTCGTGTCGTTGGGTTTGTTGGGGATGATGAAAATCCAACACCGCTACCAGATGAAGATGCACAGAAAATTATTGGTCGGATTCAGGATGGTGCAGAAGCCCCGAGACCAAAAGTTATTTTTGAAATTGGTGAAGCAGTACGAGTCACTGACGGACCTTTTGCAAATTTTCAGGGTGTTGTTGATGAAGTTTACCCTGAGAAAGGCAGGGTTAAAGTTATGGTTTCTATTTTCGGAAGAGAAACCCCGGTAGAATTGGAATACATACAGGTATCAAATACCTGATCAAGTTATATTATTGTTATTTAGTTAAAAACGAAAAACTCTCATGAAGAGTAGGAGTTAAAAATGGCCAAGAAAATTTCGGCATACATAAAATTACAAATTCCGGCCGGAAAAGCCAATCCATCACCACCTGTAGGACCTGCGTTAGGACAACATGGTGTGAATATAATGGAATTCTGTAAAGCTTTTAATGCTAAGACTCAAGCTATGGGTGACACCATAGTGCCAGTTGTAATCACTGTTTTTGCTGATCGATCATTTAGTTATATTACTAAAACTCCACCTGCATCTGTTTTATTGATGAAGGCCGCAGGATTAAAGAAAGCTTCTTCTAATCCTAAGATTGAGCGTGTAGCAGAGGTTGGTATGGACAAAATTCGAGAAATTGCAGAAACCAAAATGCCCGACCTTAATGCATATGATATAGATGCTGCGAGTAAAATTATTGCAGGTACTGCAAAAAGCATGGGGATTACTGTCCTTAATTGATAATTGTTCGTTTTCAGGGATTCTGACTATTGGTCTGAGGTAGAGAACGATTAGTATTCAATCAACTACTCTTGTTCCAAATCCTATCAGGTATCCCCATTATTTTTAATCTTAACATACTGCTGTGATCAAAAGTTTTACTAAATTGATCTAAGAGAGTAGGAGGCTAATATGCCGAAACACGGAAAAAATTTTAGAAACAAAATAGAAAAGCTTGATACAGCACTTCAGTATACACTGGAAGATGCTGTTAAACATGTATTATCATGTTCGTATGTTAAATTTGATGAGACCATCGATATTGCAATGAAACTTGGTGTTGATCCACGCCATGCTGATCAGATGGTACGTTCATCAGTTGTTCTCCCTCATGGGACTGGTAAAGATACCAGAGTTCTTGTTTTTGCAAAAGGTGATAAAGAAGCTGAGGCAAAAGAGGCGGGTGCTGATTATGTTGGTGGTGATGACCTGGTTGATAAAATCAAAGAAGGTTGGCTCGAATTCGATAAAACTGTTGCCACTCCAGACATGATGGGAACAGTTGGTAAGATAGGCCGTGTTCTTGGGCCTAGAAACCTTATGCCAAATGCTAAACTTGGAACAGTAACATTTGATGTTGCAAATATTGTAAAAGAAATCAAAAGTGGAAAAGTCGATTTCCGAGTTGAAAAAACTGGTATAATTCATGCTGGAATTGGAAAATGTTCTTTTGGTCAGGACAAGATGTGTGACAATCTTAAAGCCTTTGTTGAAAAGGTTATACAGTTAAAACCATCTTCAGCAAAAGGAATTTATTTACGTTCAGTGACCATTTCCTCTACCATGGGACCTGGAATTAAACTTGATCCTATCGCTCTAACTGCTGCTGTAAAGTAGGGAGCGTTTTTATAATATAAAAAATTAGTACTACAAGTACGAAAAGTCGAAGACAGCAGGTTCCGCGAGGTTTAATCACATAAAGTGTCCTGCCGAGGCAAAGGGAAAATATTTCCTATAACGATATATTTTACCGTATCCGCTGTTTAGACTCTAAGGGGTTTTATTTGAAATTCAGATAAAACAAAAGAGTAAAGAAATAAACCGATTAAGGAGGAGTACTTTGAACCGTGACGATAAAACAGCTATAGTCTCCGAGTTGAATGATTCATTCAACCGTGCCAAGTTTACCGTGGTTACTGACTATTGTGGTTTGACCGTTTCCGAGCTACAGGAGCTTCGCATTCAGTTGCGGGCCTGTGATTCAGAAATACGTATTGCAAAGAACACTCTTCTGAAAAGGGCAGTAGCGGATACAGCTTGTGACATGCTTTTAGATGATTTCACAGGAACCACAGCCGTAGTTTTGGGCTATGATGATCCGGTTGCACCAGCAAAGGCACTTGCGAATTTTGTTAAAGATCATGAAAAAATGCAAATTCGTGTTGCCGCCCTTGATGGAGAGAAAATATCTACGGATGATATGATTGCTTTGTCCAAACTTCCTTCCAAGGAAGTTCTGCTTGGACAATTTCTTTCAGTCCTTAATAGCGTACCCACAGGACTTGTTCAGGTGCTCTCAGGAGTTCCTCGCACATTTCTATATGGTCTACAGGCAATTAAGGATCAAAAAGAACAAGCATAATAGATCTTACGATTATGAAAAATGGTTACCGGATACGCTGACCATCACTTATTTAACTATTAAATTTAGAGGTATATACTAATGGCTGTATCTAAAGATGATGTAATTGATTTCCTTGCTAATATGTCTGTTCTCGAGCTGTCTGAACTTATTAAAGAACTTGAAGAAAAATTTGGTGTTTCTGCTGCTGCACCCGCAGCAGTTGCTGTTGCTGGTGGTGCCCCTGCTGAAGGCGGCGAAGCTGCTGCAGAAAAAACAGAATTTGATGTGATTCTTGCCTCTGTTGGTGATGCAAAAATTAAAGTCATCAAAGAAGTTCGTGCAATCACTTCTCTTGGTTTGAAGGAAGCTAAAGGCCTTGTTGAAAGTGCACCTGCTCCCCTTAAAGAGGGTGTTACCAAGGAAGAAGCAGAAGAGATCAAAACACAGGTTGAAGCAGTTGGTGCAACTGTAGAAATCAAATAATACGTTTCATATATGGTTTTACAGCATTGCTGTTGAAAACCTGATCTTAACGATACGCTACAGGCAAAATGCCGTGTAGCGTATCGTAGTTTTTACAAAGAAAGACAAGGTTTGATAAAAAAGCACAGTATATCAAAACGATATCTGATCTTTCCAGACCTTTTAAATTGAGCCTGATTCTAACATACCCGTGTATTGATATGAAAATGTACGCTATAAAAGATTGTCCTGCTCTATTCAAATATTGTTCAGTTTCCAATTATCGAATTCGTCTGATCCCACCGTACCAGAAGTATAATCCCTTTTAAATTCCCGACTCTGCAGTAGTAGCTGCCAGGTCGTTTAATCCCGTCAGATACATATATCTGTTTCGGGTATACAATTTTCTGTTAAAGGCATCTTGAGGTAAATTATGGAAAGAGTAAGAAAAAACTTTGCCAAAGCACCATCTGTAATGGAGCCACCGCATTTGATTTCCATGCAGCGAATTTCATATGAGAAATTTCTGCAGATAGACGTTGACCCGAATGAAAGAGGGGATTTTGGTTTACAGGCTATTTTTAAGAATGTCTTTCCAATTAACGACTTCAATGGACATTGTTCCCTTGAATTTGTCAGTTATTCTTTTGGAGTACCCAAGTATACTATAGCTGAATGTCAGCAACGTGGTATGACCTTTGACATCCCAGTGAAGATAACAGTACGTCTGATCACATTTGACGTAGATGAAGAAACTGAAGTACAGACCATTCGTGATATTAAAGAGCAGGAAGTTTTTCTTGGTGCCTTACCTTTGATGACAGGAGATGGTGTCTTCGTTGTAAATGGCACTGAACGTGCTATTGTTTCACAGCTCCAACGTTCTCCAGGTCTCTTTTTTACCCATGATAACGGTAAGAAACATACCAGTGGTAAATTACTTTACTCTGCTCGTATTATACCAGTACGTGGTTCCTGGATTGATCTCGAATTTGATATTAAAGATGTTCTTCATGTACGCATTGACAGGCGCCGTAAATTTCCAGTTACAACCCTTCTTAAAGCACTTGATTATGAACAAGAGGAAGGGGAAGAATCTAAATATGACGCAGAAAAACTTCTTCGTAAGTTTTATCCGACCTTAAAAGTTAAGCAGGAGAAAGACTCTTACTACATCGAGTTTAACCCAAACACTGTTCAGGGCCAACGCCTTGAATTTGACCTTGTTGATCCTTCCACGGGTGATGTTCTTGGCAAGGAAGGAAAAAAACTTGGTAAAGCACTTTGTAAAAGACTTGTTAAAGCTGGTATTCAATTTCTGAAGATTTCCAAAGAAAACCTCCTTAATAATTTTTTGATCACAGATGTGGTAGAACCTGAAAATGGAGAGTTGCTTGCTGCCGCAAATACTGAACTTACCGAAGGCATGCTTGATGGAATCTCAGAAGCAGGAATTGATGAATTTGAAATACTCTATATCGATGGTATTACATATTCCGAAGCCTTTCGCAAAACATTGGCTCTGGATAAAGCAAACACCAGTGAAGAAGCCATTCTCGAAATTTATCGTCGACTGAGACCATCAAGTCCACCAACTATTGAAGTTGCAAAAACATTTTTCAACAATCTTTTCTTCAATAAGGATCTTTATGATCTTTCTGAGGTTGGTCGTTATAAAATTAATGCTCGTCTTGGTCTGGAGACCGACATTGATCATCGTGCACTTACCAAAGATGACATTATTGAATCTGTACTTTTTCTGGTTCGCCTCAAAGATAGTCAAGGCGAAGTAGATGATATTGATCACCTTGGTAATCGGAGAGTTAGAACTGTTGGAGAGCTCGTAGAGAATCAGTATCGTATGGGGCTTATCCGTATGGAGCGAGCTATCAAAGAGCGAATGACTCTGCAGGAAGTGGAAACCATGATGCCTCATGATCTGGTAAACCCTAAACCGATCTCTGCTGCAATTAAGGAATTCTTCGGTACTTCACAGTTATCGCAGTTTATGGATCAAACGAATCCATTGTCAGAGGTGACTCACAAGCGTCGTTTATCTGCACTTGGACCTGGTGGTCTGTCGCGAGAACGTGCTGGATTTGAAGTACGTGATGTTCATCCAACACATTACGGTCGTATCTGCCCTGTTGAAACACCTGAGGGACCAAATATTGGTCTAATTGTTTCTCTTGCGACATATGCTCGTGTAAATCCATACGGCTTTATTGAAACACCATATAGAAAAGTTGACGATTGTATCGTACTTGATGAAGTCAAATATTTAAGTGCGCTTCAGGAACAGAAACAACTCATTGCTCCTGCTGCCATTAAACTTGATACAAATAACAAAATTATCGACGAAAGACTGATTGTTCGTGATGAAGGAGAGGTTATCACAGTAAATGCAGATCAGGTTAGCTATATGGATATAGCTCCAAATCAACTGGTCAGCGTTGCCGCGTCGCTTATCCCATTTCTAGAAAATGATGATGCTAACCGTGCTCTTATGGGATCCAATATGCAGCGTCAGGCAGTTCCACTCATGATTACTGCCGCACCATTGGTAGGAACTGGAATGGAACGTTATGTTGCAAGAGACTCCGGTGCCTGTCTACTTGCTGGTGACCAAGGCGTTGTTGAAGAAATCGATTCGAATCGGATCGTGGTTCGTTATGATCATCCAGGAGTTGATGGCTTTGATACTGGTGTCGGTGTTTACCGTCTATCAAAATATAAAAAATCGAACCAAAATACTTGTTTTACCCAAAATCCTCTTGTCTATCCTGGAGACCGCGTCGATAAAGGTACTGTTCTTGCTGATGGTCCATCCTGTGAAGAAGGTGAGCTTGCGCTCGGTAAAAATGTGACCATTGCTTTTATGCCATGGCGTGGATTTAACTTTGAGGATTCTATTCTTATTAATGAAAGGTTACTCAAAGAAGATACATTCACCTCAGTTCACATTGAGGTCTTTGAGACAATGGCACGTGACACAAAACTTGGTAAGGAAGAAATCACTCGCGATATTCCAAACGTTAGTGAAGAAACACTTCGTAACCTTGATGATTCCGGAATTGTTCGCATTGGTGCAGATGTTAGAGCTGGAGATACCCTGGTTGGTAAAGTAACTCCTAAAGGCGAATCAATGCTTTCTCCAGAAGAAAAACTTCTGCGGGCCATCTTTGGTGAAAAAGCCCAGGATGTTAAGGATTCCAGTCTTCGAGTTCCACCAGGGGTTGAGGGTGTTGTTATCGACGCAAAGGTCTTTTCACGTAAGGGAGTTGATAAAGACGAACGCTCTCTTATGATTGAAGACATGGAAATAGAGAGTCTTGATAAGGATAAACATGACGAACTTGCCAGTCTAAAACATGGGGTTTGCCGAGAACTTGGTGAACTCATGGAAGGCCGTACAGTAAAACAGGATGTATGTGATAAGGATGATAATGTTCTTGTTAAACTTGGCAAGAAGATGAAGGCAGAATATGCAGATCAAATAGGTTTTGCTCAACTCGGACAGATAGACTTTTCTGAGAAATCCAAGTTTGAGGCTGAGATTGATGCAGCATATGACAGGTATGAAAAACAGAAGAAACTTATAGCAGAACGCTATGATGGAATCATTACCCGTATGCAAAAAGGAGATGATCTTCCTCCAGGTGTTGTAAAAATGGTGAAAGTCTATGTTGCCACTAAGCGTAAGCTCTCTGTTGGTGATAAGATGGCCGGACGGCATGGAAATAAAGGAGTTGTTTCAAGACTTCTCCCAGAAGAAGATATGCCATTTTTTGAAGATGGAACAACCGTTGATATTGTCTTAAATCCACTTGGTGTTCCTTCTCGTATGAATGTCGGCCAGGTGCTGGAAGTGCATCTTGGTTTTGCGGCCAAGAAAATTGGTAAACAGCTCTCAGATCTTGCAATTGCAGGAGAACTTGATGCCATTAAAAGTAAAATGCAGGCAGTTTATTCAAAAGATGAATATGAAAAAATTACTGGTGACTTGAGTGATGCCGAACTCTTTGACTGGTGCCGTAAACATTATCGCGGCATCCATGTGGCAACACCTGTTTTTGATGGTGCTCCAGAAGAACAGATTCGTGAACTCCTTGTTGAGGCAGGTGTCGAAGAGGTTGGTCAGAGCCAACTTTATGACGGTCTAACAGGAGATGCTTTTGCCAATAAGGTAACTGTTGGCGTTATGTATATGCTAAAGCTACATCATCTTGTTGATAATAAAATTCATGCTCGTTCAACTGGTCCTTACTCACTAGTTACCCAACAGCCTTTGGGCGGTAAAGCACAATTCGGTGGCCAGCGGCTTGGTGAAATGGAGGTTTGGGCAATGGAGGCGTATGGAGCTGCCTATACTCTTAAAGAATTTTTAACAGTTAAGTCCGATGATGTTGAAGGCCGAACAACTATGTATGAACGAATTGTCAAAGGAAATAATTTTCTTACAACCGGACTCCCGGAATCTTTTCATGTACTTGTGAAAGAGCTCCAGGGACTCTGTTTAGATATGGAACTTCTTGAATAATAGGGACTCTGATTTCTATAACCCTGTGTTGACTGAAGATGTTGCAACACTTGGCTTTTGTTTCTATTTTCTTGTATTTTAAACCCTATACTGAGGGGGATGTACTTTCGTGGAAGAGCTATTCAATTTTTTTAAAAAACCGAAAGGTCCAGTTAAGTTTAATAAAGTGAAGATTTCAATTGCTTCGCCAGAAAAAATCATGGATTGGTCCCATGGCGAGGTGAAAAAACCTGAAACTATAAATTACCGTACATTCAAGCCAGAAAGAGATGGATTATTCTGTGCCAAAATCTTTGGACCTGTAAAAGATTTTGAGTGTAATTGCGGAAAATATAAGCGCATGAAACACCGTGGTGTTGTCTGCGAAAAATGTGGTGTTGAGGTCATTCAGTCCAAGGTTCGTCGTGAACGTCTTGGTCATATCAGTCTTGCAGCGCCTGTTGCTCATATCTGGTTCTTAAAAAGTTTACCATCCAAAATTGGTGCTGTACTTGATCTTACCTTGAAGCAACTAGAGAAAGTGCTTTATTTTGAGCAGTACGCAGTGACCTACTCGGACACTGATGCTGTTCCTGCCGGAACTTTGCTCACCGAAGAAGAGTATCGTCAGATGCGTGAAGAACATCCTGGTGAGTTTGAAGTAGGTATTGGTGCTGAGGCTATTCATGAACTTCTTGCTTCTCAGGATCTTATTGAACTTTCGAAGACTCTCCGTGAAGAGATGGCCACCACCAATTCCAAAACTAAACGTCAAAAATATGGTAAAAGACTCCATGTAATTGAGGCTTTTCGTGATTCAGGAAATCGTCCCGAATGGATGGTTCTTCAAGTTATTCCAGTTCTTCCACCGGATTTACGTCCGCTGGTACCCCTTGAAGGCGGTCGATTTGCTACCAGTGATCTTAATGATCTGTACCGTCGTGTTATTAATCGTAACAACCGATTGAAACGCCTCCTTGAACTCGATGCGCCTGATATCATTATCCGTAATGAAAAAAGAATGCTTCAGGAAGCTGTTGATGTTCTTTTTGATAATGGTCGTCGTGGCCGGGTCATTACTGGTGCAAATAAACGTCCTCTTAAATCCTTGTCAGATATGCTTAAAGGAAAACAGGGGCGCTTTCGCCAGAATCTTCTCGGTAAGCGTGTTGATTATTCCGGTCGTTCCGTCATCGTGGTCGGCCCGCACCTTCGCCTGCATCAGTGTGGGATTCCGAAGAAAATGGCCCTCGAGCTCTTTAAACCATTTATATATAACAAACTTGAAAATCAGGGGTTTGTTACCACCATTAAAAGTGCCCGAAAGATGGTGGAAAAGGGTGCCAAAGAAGTGTGGGATGTACTCGATGAAGTGGTTACCGAACGTTCAGTTATCTTAAATCGTGCACCAACTCTCCATAGACTCGGTATGCAGGCCTTCGAGGCAGTTCTTATCGAAGGAAAAGCAATCCAGCTCCATCCGCTTGTCTGTGCAGCATTTAATGCTGACTTTGATGGTGACCAGATGGCAGTTCATGTTCCATTATCTGTTGAGGCTCAGGTTGAGGCGAGGGTGTTGATGATGTCTACAAATAACATCCTCTCTCCTGCAAATGGTGAACCTATTATTATACCTTCCCAGGATATTGTACTTGGCTTGTATTATATGACTCGTACTCGTATCAATGCAAAGGGTGAGGGGAAGATGTTCTCAGGCCCTGTCGAAGCAAGAATTGCTTATGACTATAATGCAGTAGATATCCAGGCTGTCATCAATGTCCGCATGGATGGTGAGATGGTTGAAACCAGCATCGGGCGTATCTTACTTGGTGATCTTCTTCCTGATACTGTGCCTTTTAGTGAAGTGAACAAGGTGATGAGCAAGAAGGCTCTGGCCCAGCTTATCGATTATACCTACAGACATGCTGGAACAAAAGATACCGTTATCCTGGCCGATCGTTTAAAAGATATTGGTTACGAATATGCAACTCGTGCCGGAATTTCCATTTGCATTGCTGACATGAAAATTCCGGAAAGCAAGAAAGCACTTGTTGGAAAGGCTGAAAAAGAAGTTGTAGATGTTAGTCAGCAATATTCTGATGGTCTTATCACCTCTGGTGAGAAATACAACAAGGTTGTTGATATTTGGTCAAAGGTTACAGAAGATGTGGCTAATGAGATGATGGATGAGATTAAGATTGAAGAATTTGAAACTAAAGATGGCGAAAAAGTTAAAGCGGATAGTTTCAACTCTATTTATCTAATGGCAGATTCCGGGGCTCGTGGTTCTCGTGATCAGATTCGTCAGCTTGCCGGCATGCGTGGACTTATGGCAAAACCATCAGGAGCCATTATTGAAACCCCAATTAAAGCATGTTTCCGTGAAGGACTTGGTGTTCTTGAGTATTTTATTTCTACTCATGGTGCTCGTAAAGGTCTTGCTGATACAGCTCTTAAAACAGCTAACTCGGGATATCTTACCCGTCGGCTCGTTGATGTGGCGCAGGATTCAACCATTGTTATGGATGATTGTTTGACGCTTGATGGAATTATCGCAGAACCTCTTCTTGACGGTGGTGAAATTATAGTTCCACTTGGTGATCGAATCCTTGGTCGTGTAACTCAGGAAGATGTCGTTGATCCCTTTGATGAAGAGAAAATCATCGTTGAGTCGGGTCAGGAAATCACTGAAGCACTCGTTAGAAAGATAGATGAAGCAGGTATTGATAAAGTTCGAATTCGTTCAGTTCTCACTTGTCGTGCTCGTCGTGGAGTTTGTGCTCAATGTTATGGGCGTGACCTTGGTCGTGGTCATATGGTTAACCGTGGTGAGGCTGTTGGTATTATTGCCGCCCAATCCATTGGTGAACCTGGGACCCAGCTGACAATGAGAACATTCCATATTGGTGGTACAGCCAGTCGTGCTGTTGAACAGGCTGAAATTCAGAGTCAGAGAGCTGGTAAAATCACGTTTAACAATTTGCATTCAGTTAAAAATTCTGAAGGCATTAAAATTGTGATGAACCGCAATGCTGAAATTGCAGTTCTTGATGAGCAGGGACGTGAGCGTGAACGCCACAAGGTAAGCTATGGTGCCCAGATCCTTGTAGATGAAGGAGCGTCTGTAGAACCAGCAACAATCCTTGCTGAGTGGGATGCTTATACCATCCCAATTGTTTCAGAAATTGGTGGATTTATAAAGTTTGGAGACATTATAGAAGGTTCCACCATGCAGGAGAAGGTTGATGGGGTAACCGGAAAATCGAGCAAGGTGATTGTTCCAACACCTTCTGGGGTTCAACTTTCGCCTCGTATTTCCATTAAGGGTGAAAAAGGTAACAAGACCCTGAAAATTCCTGGTTCTGAAGCTTTTGCACGATATTCTCTACCGGTTGGTTCAATTATCTCGCTTGAGGAAGGAGACGCTATTACTGCAGGAACCGTAATCGGACGTATTCCTCGAGAAAGTAGTAAAACAAAAGATATTACAGGTGGTCTGCCACGAGTAGCAGAACTCTTTGAAGTTCGAAAACCAAAAGAGCCAGCAATTATTACTCACATTGATGGTCGCGTCAGTTTTGGTAAAGAACTAAAGGGCAAGCTCCGTGTTGTGGTAACTCCGGAGTTTGGTGAACCCCAGGAGTATCTGGTGCCTAAGGTAAAGCATATCATTGTTCATGAGGGTGATTATGTTCAGGCTGGTGAGCCGTTGATGGAAGGTACTGTTATACCCAATGACATCCTCAAGGTGCTAGGCGTTAAGGAGCTAGCCAAATTCCTCGTGAATGAGGTGCAGGAGGTATACCGTCTTCAGGGGGTGAAAATAAATGACAAGCATATTGAAGTCATTGTTCGCCAGATGCTAAGACGAGTACAGATAACAAACGCAGGAGATTCCAAATTCATGATGGGTTCACAGGTAGTATGGTGGGACTTTGAAGATGAGCGTGATCGCCTGTTTTCCGAAGGAAAGATACCCTGTATGGCTGAACCGCTTCTTCTTGGTGTTACGAAGGCGTCGCTATCCACAGAAAGTTTTATTTCTGCAGCTTCCTTCCAGGAGACGACCAAGGTTCTCACCAATGCTGCAATGCAAGGTAAGGTAGATACTTTGGTGGGCTTGAAAGAAAATGTTATAATGGGAAGGCTTATTTCTGCTGGAACCGGTCTGGCAAAAGGGTTTTAAGAAATTGGGATCAGAACCGTTTTTGATTTGATCTCGATGTGTGAATGAATTCAAGAGAATTTAATATTTTTATGCTTGACAAGAAGTCGCAGACAGAGTATTTATTCTCCCTTTCGTGCTCGGCTCATTTATATGGCCTGGTGTGATGAATAATTTACGACATTCAAATATACGTGAACAGGAGCAGTAAAGCTAATGCCAACAATTAATCAGCTCATTCGGCAGGGCAGAAAAAAACAGATCAAGAAGAGTGTTACTCCCGCACT
>Ga0256844_10000671_pt1 | contig 13086 bp, 12 predicted proteins | sample MusselsmetaG_FD_189100 | JGI IMG/M metagenome (GOLD analysis project Ga0256844, IMG submission 189100) | Mussel associated microbial communities from hydrothermal vent at the East Pacific Rise, Pacific Ocean - Mussels | ecosystem: Host-associated > Mollusca > Shell > Unclassified ... | reverse complement strand
AAAGCCTTTGATAACCTAGAGTTTATCGTCTGCCAAGAGCTCTTTATGACCGAGATCGCACAACGCGCGGATATCGTGATTGGGGTCAAAAGTGCCTATGAGAAAACAGGGGTTTATGTCAATGCCATGCGACGACTGCATCTCTCTCAACCATTGGTGCAGAGTGATCTGCCTGATGATTGGGAGGTGATCACACAGGTAGCGCAGAAGCTAGGTGATGGGGAAAACTTCCACTTCAGTACCTCTGAGGATGTCTGGAATGAGGTTAGAGAGGTGGCACCACGTAGATTCTCAGGGGCAGACTACTATCGGCTGGAGCGTCACCGCAAGCGTGGGATGCAGTGGCCGATCTATCATGAAGATACGCCAGTACTACATCTGTTGGATTTCCGTACCGAGGATGGACTGGGGAACTTTATCTACCACCCCTATCAGCTACGTGGCATGGTAGAGGAGATACTGGAGAAGAAGTTCTATACGGATTCCCTGGGGGGTTACTATCTCACTACAGGACGTACTCTCGCACACTACAACAATGCAGCCCAAACCAAACGAAGTTCCAAACTCCATACCAAGTATGATGAGGACGTGTTGCTCGCTCCCATAGAGGATGAAGAGAAGCTAGGAGACAGAGTGATCCTACGTAGCCCCTACGGAGAGAGCGAAGCCCTTAGTGTGAAGTACACAGACAAGGTCAAAGCCAAAACCCTCTTTTGCACCTTCCACCATGCCAAGAGCCGTATCAATGCACTCTTTGGTGATGAGAGTGATGAGTTGATCATGACCGCACGGTTCAAGTCTGTCAAGGTTGAGGTGATCCCTGTGGAGGATGAAGTAGGATGTGAATAATCTTTAAGGTCACAAAATGTGACCTTAAAGATTTGTTTTGATAGTTCTTCATCAAAAAACATGACAATTTGACACATTTTTACCTCTTTTCTCTTTTTTTCATTATACTTCCCAATAAGCATCCATATATACAAACTTGAAGTCACCATTTGTGACTTCAAGATGGAAAGGGGAAAAGAAGAGATGAATGAACTACCGATACCAATACATCAAAAGATATTTACACTACGTGGTAAGCAGATCATGCTGGATGAGGATATAGCAGCACTGTATCAGGTGAAGACAAAGGTTTTTAACCAGACAGTGAAAAGAAATATTGAAAGGTTTCCTGATGATTTTATGTTTCAAGTCACTGAGAAAGAGTATGGAAACTTGAGGTCACAAATTGTGACCTCAAGTTTAGAAAAACATGGAGGTAGACGGTATATGCCCTATGCCTTCACCGAAAATGGTATTTATATGCTCTCGGCAGTACTCAAAAGTCAAGTCGCTATAGAGGTGAGTATCGAAATTATGCGTACGTTTACCAAACTACGTGAATTTTCACTTCACTACAATGCTCTGGCAAAGCAACTGATCGAACTAGGGCGTAAAAATGACAAAGAGTTTAGAAAGATATATACCATACTTAATGAACTCATAGCAGATACCAAAGCCACCGATGAGAAAGTCATGGGATTCATCCGATGATGCAGCGTAACCTACTCAAACAGTTTGGTAATGATGCAGAGGAGCTGGGTGTACGGTTTTTGCAGGAGGCGGGGTATGTAATTGTGGAACGGAACTATTATGCTCGCAAGCTGGGAGAGATCGATATCATTGCGCACCGTCATGGTATCTGGCACTTCATAGAGGTGAAAAGTGCCAGTGCTGATTTTGATCCGATCTACAATCTTACTCCAGCAAAACTACGAAAAGTGGTCAACTCCACCCAGTACTTTCTCAAGGAGAGGGGCTTGGATGTGGTATTTAGTATTGATGCATTGTTGATCCGCAGAGGTGAAGTCGAACTTATAGAAAATATAACTTTATAAAAGATGGAAAATTAAGCAATTTTATTAATATCTTATTATATAAAAGAGAGTATAATTTTTAAAATTTTAAACATAAAGGAATAAAAATGGCTAAATATATAGAACTGACAAATGACAATTTTGATGCAACAGTTGCTGAAGGTGTAACAATGGTAGACTTCTGGGCTCCATGGTGTGGACCTTGTAGAATGATCGCGCCGGTAGTAGAAGAACTTGCAGAAGATTTTGACGGTAAAGCAAAGATCACAAAAGTAAATACAGATGAGCAGCAAGAGATCGCTGTCAAATATGGTATCAGATCTATCCCTACGATCCTTTTCTTTAAAGATGGTGAAATGGTAGACCAAATGGTAGGTGCAGCAGGCAAAGATGTCTTCGCTGAAAAAATCAACGGACTCCTCTAAAACAGATTATCAACAAAGAGGAGATTCTCTCTTCTTTGTAACACTTCCACACTTTTCTCATTAAAACATTTTATTAAATCATTAACCAAGTTATTTGCAGTATAATTTGTTTAATTAATTAATTTTTTTTCAAAGGAACTATAATGCTGGATTGTGCGATTATCGGTGGAGGACCTGCGGGGTTGACAGCAGGGCTTTATGCAACTAGAGGCGGCTTAAAAGAGGTAAGCATGTTTGAGATGGGGATGCCAGGCGGACAGATCACACAGAGTTCTGAGATCGAGAATTATCCCGGCGTATTCCGTGAAGGTATGACTGGTATGGAGCTGATGGAGCCATGGCCGCATCAGTGTCAGCACTTTGGACTGAAGCATGAGATGAAAGAGGTCAAAAGAGTGAGCAAAAACGGAGATCACTTTGTACTGGATGTAGGTTCAGAGCAGGTAGAAGCGAAGACTGTGATCGTATGTACCGGGAGTACCCCCAGAAGGGCTGGTTTTAAGGGTGAGGAGGAATTTTTTGGTAAGGGTGTGGGTACCTGTGCCACCTGTGACGGGTTCTTTTACAAAGATAAAGAGGTTGCAGTGCTAGGTGGCGGTGATACTGCACTAGAGGAAGCACTGTATCTTGCCAATATCTGTTCAAAAGTCTATATTATACACCGTAGAGAAGAGTTTAGAGCCGCACCCCCTACGGTAGAGAGAGTGATGAAAAATGAGAAGATAGAATTGGTACTTAATGCATCTATTGATAAAGCCTTTGGTGATGCTATGGGTCTTACAGGACTTGATATTGTATTCAAGGATGGCACAGCACCTCGTACTTTAGATGTACCGGGTGTTTTTGTATTTGTTGGGAATAATATTAAAAATCAAGTTTTGTTACAAGAGGACGGCTCTTTTATCTGTGCTACCAATGAGCAGGGAGAAGTGATCGTGGATCTACAAATGCATACAGATGTACCAGGGTTATATGCAGCTGGTGACATGCGTATCCAGGCTGCCAAACAGGTAGTATGTGCGGCAAGTGATGGTGCTATCGCAGGGATGCAGGCTTTAGAGCATATATTGGAACAGGCATAATGGTCAGAGTAGGGATCGTCGGTAGTACAGGTCGTATGGGGGAGCATATAATCAGCAATGTCTTGGGTGAAGAGAAGCTAGAGCTCAGTGCGCTTAAACTCACTGCACTGCATGTATTTGATGAACTGAAAACGACTGTACCTGAAGATGTTTTTATCACCAACAGCATGAAGGCATTTCTAGAGCATGTGGATGTGGTGATAGACTTCTCTGCACCTGTGGCGACCCAGGAACTCTGTGAAGCAGCTTTGGAAAACCCCAAAGCGTTGGTGATTGCAACCACAGGCTTTAGTGAGCACCAACAAAACCTACTGATCGAAGCATCTAAAAATATGCCAGTACTTTATGCCTCCAATATGTCAGCAGGCATTGCTCTGCTCAAGCAGTTGGTGGAGAAAGTAGCTGCGACACTGACAGACTTTGATATAGAGATCGTAGAGCAGCATCATAGACACAAAGTCGATGCCCCCAGCGGGACAGCACTCACGTTGGCAGAGTTTGCTGCCAAAGGTCGGGGGCTGGATCTGGATGCTGTACGGATCAGCGGTAGAGAGGGACAAATCGGTGCCAGAACCAAAGATGAGATCGCGGTGATGGCATTACGAGGTGGAGATATCGTGGGTCGTCATACGGTAGGCTTCTACAATGATGGCGAGTTCATCGAACTCAATCATACAGCTACCAGCAGAGAGACATTTTCCAAAGGTGCCATCAGGGCAGCCAAATGGGTCGTCTCACAGGAACCAGGACTCTACTCTATCAATGACTGTTTAGGAATCTAATATGATCACAATACAACCATCTTCCATCCTCCATCTTCCATCCTCCATCCTCCCCTCAAGGGGTCTCTAATGTGTGCTATTGTTGGTGTGTTTGGTGCCCAAAAAGCATCTACTGTTGCCTATTATGCACTGTTCTCTATGCAGCATCGCGGACAGGAGTCTACCGGTATCTCAGTCTCTAATGGAGCACATATCAAAACGTACAAAAAGAAAGGCATGGTCTCAGATGTCTTTTCTCAAAGTGCCTTGGATAATCTGGAGGGTGGCTGTGCGGTAGGGCATAACCGGTACTCAACAGCTGGCAAGGAGTCCACCAGTGATTCACAGCCTGTATTCGCCAAGTATATGCTAGGTGAGATATCTATCGTGCATAATGGTAACCTGGTAAACAAATATGAAGTCAGAGATGATCTGATCCGTAAAGGGGCGATTTTTCAGACGGATATGGATACAGAAAATATCATTCATCTGATAGCAAAAAGCCAGAAGAGAAATTTGGCCGAGCGTATTAAAGATATGCTTACCCAGATCGAAGGGGCATACTGTCTCGCGATACAGAGCCGCTCCAAGATGTTTGTGATCCGTGACCGTTTCGGTATCCGTCCACTGAGCCTGGGTAAGCTCAAGGATGGAGGCTGGATCGTGGCATCTGAGACCTGTGCCTTTGATCTGGTAGGTGCAACATTTGTACGGGATGTACGACCGGGAGAGATGCTGGTTTTTGAAGAAGGTAAAGAGCCCCAAAGTGAGCAGATATTTGAGCCAGACTACCATCCCTGTGCGTTTGAGTATATCTATTTTGCCAGGCCTGATTCGATTATAGATGGTAAAAATGTGTATGAGATGAGACTAAAAATGGGCAGAAAGCTGGCAGAGGAGACACCGGTAGAGGTAGATCTGGTACTCCCTGTACCAGACTCTGGTGTGGCTGCGGCCAAAGGCTATGCAGATGGTCTGGGTGTACCTTTTGAGATGGGAATTGTGCGAAATCACTATGTGGGACGTACTTTTATCGAGCCGACGCAGGAGATACGTGACCTCAAAGTCAAACTCAAACTCTCTCCGATCAAGCATATGATCAAGGGTAAAAAAGTGGCGATTATCGATGACTCATTGGTGAGAGGTACCACTTCCAAGCAGATTGTCAGAATGCTCAGAGAAGCTGGAGCCACAGAGGTGCACATGCGTATCGCTGCTCCGGAGATCAAATATCCGTGTAGATATGGGATTGATACACCGACCAAACAGGAGTTGATCTCTACCAGATGTACACCAGAGAAGATAGCTTCAGATATGGGTGCAGATTCTTTGGGCTTTTTATCTATTGATGGGTTGGAAGATTCCCTTGGTAGAGAGCAAAAGTATTCACTGGTCAGTTTTGATGGTGATTATTTTGCAGGTGGTAATGCAGAGAGCCCAGGCTGCAGCACACTCTGACCAAGGTGAGGCCTGAGGCCTCTCTTATTTGATAGATGTCATAAAAAGAGATATAATACTTTATAGATAAAAGGATAGAGATGAAAGTTGCTGTGAAATGGATAGTGGTGTGGGCAGTTGGGTTTGGAATGCTTTATGCAGGCTCAGACCGTAAAGCTGGTTATAATGATGGATGCTCGAGTGGCAAAGGACACTACACACGAAGTGTATATAAGTATCGTCATTCTAAGGCATATCATAGTGGATGGCGAAAAGGGAAAAGAGCCTGTGCCCGTAAAGTAAAATCTCGCCGCCATACACGTGTAAGACATGTGCGTAGCTGTAACACAGAAGTCCCATGGGAAGCATTCCGCCGTGGGTATGCGGATGGATTTAACGCTGCCAAACGAGGCTCACAGAGACACGGTAAGGGCTGTTCTGAGTATCATCGTGGTTGGGAGAGTGGATATCGCTCTTGTGGCTGTATTGATCAATAAAGATCGCTACACTTATTGATAGATATACTGCTTCAACTTCTGCGTATAGAGTAATCCCAGTCCCAGCATTCCTAGCGTGATAAGATAAAGCACTGTATAGCCAAACCATTCCAGAATAAATCCACCAGGAATGGAAAAGAAAAGACCCAGTGAGACGATCGTGGACTGTATCGCTACATAGACAGGACGCTTGTCTTCCGGGGCAATCTCCAGGACAAGATTGGTATCCGCATTTCTAAACCCATCCATCCCTATACCAAATATAAAGAATATCATGCCGTATGCCAGTGCGCCTTTGGCAAAAAGTGCGATAATAAAGGCAGATAACATAAACCCGTAGGCAGTTTGAAGCATACCTGCATAGTTGGGGGCAAAGCGTTTCCAGAGAAACATATTACCGATCATACCACCAATCATCTGTACGGTGATAAATCCACCGATCATCCAGCCTGTGAGCTCTACGGTTTCTTTGGCTTTGATGATGACAAAAGGCATAGCTAGAAGAAAAGAGTATCCCAGTAGGGAGACTTTGATCTGTAGCTGCAGTCTCTTGTCTGCAGAGAGAAGTTTGCGACTGTTTTTTAGGAACTCCAGGAAGCTTTTTTCTCTATGGCTGATATTCTTTTTAGGTGGCTCCTTGATAGAACCAAAGGAAGCTAGTCCTACGATCATGATCAGTGAAGAGATCATAAACAGAAAGGCATAGTTGTTTGGTGCTTCAAAATTGGCAAGTACCCAGCCTGTCACTCCTCCACTGATGATGGCTCCCAGTGCAGAAAAGAGCTGTCTATTTGCCATGGCAGAGCCGCGCTCTTGGGAGTCAAAGACTTTGGCGATGATCTCTTTGAAGTAGATCGCACCAAATCCTGCGGAGAAGGAGAAGGTAAAAAAGAAGATCCCGATCAACCAGAGTGTGAGGGTAGGGTTGTCATCGCCCACGAGATAGATACTTGCACCTACTGCAAACCAAGAAGCAAAACGGAAGAAAAAGACCCGATGCATATACTTCATCACGCGTTCATAGCTCTGGGCATAGAAAGCTGCAAAAAGTTGCACGGCAATAGCACCGCCACGTAGCAGAGAGGCAAAAAGTCCTACCAGTACCAGAGAATCACTGAAGTGGTGCACCAGCAAGGGCAATATGGTGGCAGGCTCTGCAACCGTAGTACCTATAGAGAGAAGAAAAGCATGAATGCTACTCTTGGCATTGTTGATCTTATAGGACACTAACGGCTCGCCTTTTCCTCTACTCCACTGGTGCCAAACCTACGTGCAAGCTCTTGCTTGACTCTGTCGGGTGTGATGTCACGACTTCCAAGACCTACCAATGCATGATAGAGGAGGTCAGCAGCTTCATAGATCACCTGCGTATCGCTCTCTTCATCAATGGCAACAACAAGCTCTTCGGCCTCCTCTTTGATCTTGGAGAGTAGGAGGGCTCTATCATTGAGCAGCTTTTTTGTCCATGATTTTTCATCTTCTTGGGCACTTTTTCGCTCTAAGATCGTGTGATAGAGAGTATCAACGATACCATAGGTAGCAGTGGTGTCAATCTCTTGTTCCAGGATGATCTTATCTTGTGTAACTGAGGTGAAGAAACAGCTCTTGCGACCTGTATGGCATGCCACACCATTTTGGTTAATTTTGAGCACTACGGTATCTGCATCGCAGTCGAGTAGCACATCGACGATCTCTTGGGTATGGTTGGAGCTTTCACCCTTTTTCCAGAGCCTTTGGCGGCTGCGGCTGTAGTAGTGGGCAAAGCCTGTGGAAAGGGTGAGATTATACGCCTCTTCATTCATATAGGCGAGCATAAGAATCTCTCCGGTAGAGGCTTCTTGCGCGATAGCGGGGATCAGGGGGTTTTTGTTCCAATCTATAGTCATCATGATAATTTCTCCGAAATCTGTAGGGACAGATTCTATATCTGCCCTTATTTTCATAGGGAGGGTCGATATGGAATCGACCCCTACAGGTTACTGCTGTGCCGAAACGGCTTTTTGTTCTCTGCCTTTGGCATCGACCCAGATATTGGGTACTGCACCGCCAGGTGTAAGGAATATCTGAGCATCTCTGTTGACCTTGAGAGCTTCGTTGAATTTTCCCTGTGTCTTGATCTGTTCTAGCTGGAGAAGGGCAGGGGTCAGTGAGTCAGAGATGAGCTTGTTGGCCTTGGCTTGTTCTTCCGCTTCGATACGGATCTTGTCTGCTTTTCCCTGAGCTTCGATACGATTCTTCTCTGCGATACCTAGTGCTTCTGCAGCTCTTTTTTTAGCATCTATCTCTGCTCTCTGTTTCTTCTGTTTTGCCATTTGTACTTGGTTGATCTGTTCTTGTACCTGACTGGGTAGATTAATATTCCTTAGGTCTACAGCGAGTAGCTCTACTGGCTGGTTTGGCTGTAGGTCAACCTCACTTCTAATATTGGTTTCGATCAGACCATTGATCTCTCCACGCTTTTCTGCCATCTCTTCTGCTGAGTATTGTCCAAGTACATTACGAACTACTTTACGTACTTTTGAGTTGATGATTTTGTCTTCCCAACCGGCACCGATAGTTGCAAAGATCTGTGGCGCACTCTCTGGTTTGAGTAGGTATTGAACTGCAATATCGATACTGACATTAAGGTTTCGCTTGTCTTTTACCGTGATTGCTGGATTGTATTTTACGCCACCTTCATACTCTTGTCCGTAAGAACGTTTAGCAGGAGCATCACTAAATGCCCCTCCGCTTCTATTACTATAAACGATCATACGTGACTTGATATTGACAGGGATGATCTCTTGCATCACAGGGATAAAAAAATGAAATCCTGCATGCAATGGTTTTTTCTCAAATTTACCCATGTTGACTTTGATGCCTACTTCACCAGAATTGATGATGGTAAAGGGTTTAAACGTAAAGATAAGAAATCCAATAATAGCCAAACCTATGAGAAAAGATACGCCTTTGCTTCCTCCCCCCATTCCTTTGAAAGGGTTCTCTATAGTATTTCCTCCACCATTGTGTCCATTGTTACTGTTGTTGTCGTTGGATGCTTTTCTTTTTTTAAAATAATCATTCATATCTGCTGGCATAGTTTTTCCTTTTTGGTGGGGCTGAAGCCGCCACTTCTTTGTTTAAATATAGGTGAGATAGTGTTTGTACTTCTCATCTCTTCCGTGTACGACATCGAAATAGGCAGCCTGTAGTCTTTTGCTCATAGGGCCTCGGCTACCGTTTCCAATCACCCTATGATCCAATGAACGGACTGGTGTGACTTCTGCAGCAGTACCGGTGAGGAATACTTCATCTGCGATATAGATCTCATCTCTGGTGATATTGCGTCGCTCTACAGGGATCTCGAAATCTTTGGCAAGCTCTAGGATCGTCCCTTGCGTGATGGATTCCAATGAGTTGTCATTGGGGGGAGAGATCAACACGCCATCCCTGACAACAAAAATGCACTCACCTGTTCCTTCAGCAATAAAGCCGTTTTCATCCAGCATCAATGCCTCTTCAAAACCATTTTCGATCGCTTCATACTTTGCCATCTGACTGTTAAGATAGTTGGCAGCCGCTTTGGCTTTGCCAAAGGTAGAGCGATTGGGGTTTCTGGTGATTGAAGAGGTGCAGCAGGTGATGCCATTTTCCAATCCTTCATCACCGAGATACGCACCCCATTCCCATGCTGCGATCATGGTCTGTACAGGGGCTTTTTTATGGTAGATACCCATCGCACCGTATCCTAGATAGATTAAAGGTCGGATATAGACATTCTCTTTGAAATCATTCCTTTCGAGCAGGTTTATATGCGCCTGTTTGACAATCTCATAGTCTATGTTCGGTTCTATCGCTACGATTTTGGCAGAGTTGTAGAGCCTCTTACAGTGCTCTTCAAGTTTGTAGATTGCCAGACCATCAGCTGTCTGATAGGCTCTGGTACCCTCGAAAACAGCATTTCCGTAATGCAGTGTATGGGTAAGTACATGCACCTTAGCATCAGCCCAGGCTACAAATTCTCCATCCATCCAGATTGTTTTTGCTTCATTCATAGTTTCTTGTACTCCTCTATAGTCCAAATCTGTATTAATTAAGGAAAAGAGTATATCCAAAAAGTAGTAAAAGTTGCCCCAAGAGAGCCTTTCTTGGGTGCGCTTTTGAAAACCTTGCTTAGGAGGTATCCGACTTGTTACTATTTGTAAAGAGAAGCCAAGATAAAATTGATAACTTTGTACTATTTGATATATGTCAAGAGTGGCAGATTTGAAACAGAGTAGAATAGTACTGTGGAAGGAAAATAGAATCAGTGCATCGGTTGGTTCTACTGTATATGCGTCGTCTGGTTTCTCAGACCAATGATTGTAGAAAATTGAGTTATACCTCTCAATTTGAACAAAAGGAGAAAATATGAAATTGAACAAAATTTTAGGCTTGGCAGTTGCCACCAGCTTTGCAGCAAGCATGGCTATTGCGGGTACGTCATCTATGAATTTCGCCGAGAAATTTGAGAAAGAGTGTCAGGGATGTCATGGTCCCATCCACCAAGGTGGTGTGGGTTCTGACTTGAGACCAAAGGCACTAAAGAAAAAAAGTAGAGAATTCCTTGCTGAGACCATCATGAATGGTAGAGACAATACTGCTATGCCAGCATGGAATACTTCATTTTCTAAAGACGATGCATCAGGTATGGTTGACTGGTTGATGGATTGGAAGAATACCGTCGAGCTCAAGTTGGAGTTCAAAGAGGTGCATGGTACATGGCAGAAGCTTGCTGATGTAGATGCGTTAGCAAAAAAATATCCTAAAGCAGTAGATGTTGCAGATGTCAGAGATATCACCTTTGCTACAGAGAGAGATGCGTCTTTGGTTGACTTTATCGATTCAACAACTGGTAAAGTATTGTCTCGTCACAAAGCTGGATTTGCCGTTCACGTTACCGTAACCAACAAAGCAAACCCAAGATATGCATATTCTATCTCTCGTTCAGGTAAACTTACTATGTTTGATATCGCAGCTCCTGGTCAGCCAGCATTGGCATCTGTGCAGGTAGGACAAGAGTCTAGAGGTCTTGCAGTATCTCCAGATGGTAAATATATCATCGCGGGTAACTACAATCCAGGTGGTGCCGTACTCTGTGATGCACATACACTTGAGCCACTCAAGGTCTATGATACCAGTAGAGTGATTGATACAGATGGACAGATTGGACCAAGCCGTGTAGCTTATTTGGCTGATACCCCTTATGGACCTTACTTTACTATGGGACTCAAAGATGCGGGGCATGTTTATATTATCGATTACTCCAAGCCAGACTTCCCTATCGTAGGTGATGTGGCTGGTATTGGTAAAGTGCTTCATGATGCATTCTTGAATGAGAATGAAGGTGAAGACTTTGGTAGATATGTGATGGTAGCATCACAAGGTTCTGACCTTATAGGTGTTGTAGATCACAAGACCAAGAAATTGGCTGCAAAAATCATGACAGGTAAGAAATCTAAGCCACACCCAGGTCAGGGTTCAAGCTGGTTCAACAAAACAATGGGCAAGCAGCTCAATGCAACACAAAGTATGAACTTTGGTTCGGTTGTTATCTGGGAATCTCCAAGCTGGAAAGTGGTCAAAAAAGTGAAAACATCTGGTGGTGGACTCTTTGTGGGAACGGGTGAACATACACCTTGGATCTGGTCTGACTGTGTCCTTGGTAAGCCTGAGTTCTACAACGAAGTACACCTTATCAACAAAGAGACACTTGAGACAGATCGTATCATCAAAGTAGGCAAGACCAAAGGTCAGCTTATCGATGCGAAGACTAAGAAAGTGATCCAAGAGTGGGATGCGACACAGCATGTTAAAGTACCTGTCAATGAAGTAGCGTCTAAGATGAGTAAAGAGACACTTCTTCCTATGCCAGACAAGCTTGGTGCAGCGGTCAAAGAGCCAGTACAGCCTAGACTACTTCACGCTGAGCCTGCAAACCATGGTAAGTGGACAATGATCTCTGAGTGGACTACGGGTAGAATTGGTATTTACGAGTCTGAGACTGGTAAATTTGTTAAATATATAGAGAACTTGACAACACCTACCTTTACTTACTCTGTAGAGCACAGACAGCACATTCCTGGTGCATAATTAAGAGCGTATACTTTCTCCCTTTGGGGAGAGGGTAATTTATAGAACTGACTGGTGTCATTTCCATAAATTATCTGCATATTGGACTTCCATGAAATTTTTCTTTTTTTTCTTTATGTTTTACTCTATGGCTCTTTATGCCCAAAATAAATACCCGGATAACCACTCCTGTAACGAGTGTCATGAGAAGGTTTACGAAGAGTTTCAATCTTCTTTTCATGCCAAGGGCTACTTCAATGATGAGTTGCATCGTAAAATAGCGGATAAAGTCAGTATCAAAAAATACGATTGTGCAGTCTGTCACATGCCTATGGCAGATAATCTTGCGGATTTGGTCTCAGGGAAAGCCAGACCAGATAAAGCCAATAAAACCCATACTGATGCCATCTCATGCTATTTTTGTCATACGATAGCCTATGTAAAAAAGGCGCATAGGTTTAATGTGAATGTTAAGGCAAAACAGGCAGAAAACTATAAGCCTACCCTGTATGGGAGACTGGATAAGCCTGACCATAATGATCAACATTCATCGGTCAAAAATCCTATCTATGCCCAAAAAGTCTGCACAGGGTGCCATTCGCATAAGCGCAATGAAAACAATGTGACTATTTTTGATGCGATGGACGGTAAACAGGATAGTCAAGAGTGTATCAAATGTCATATGCCAGAGTTGACCGGTGGCTCTGACAAGATCAACAAGCGGGCGAGAGAGCATCATGCCAGCCACAAGTTCCTCGGTATTCATGATGTAGTGTTTCGTAGGAAAGGTGTAGATATCAATATATCTGTTAAAGGGGAGATGCTTGAGGTGATACTCACCAACAAGATGGGGCATCCTCTAATCATTCAGTCAGCAAGAGCCAAGTATGTGAAGATTGTAATCCAAAGAGACGGTGAAGCAATATGGAAGA
>Ga0256844_10000670_pt1 | contig 13116 bp, 12 predicted proteins | sample MusselsmetaG_FD_189100 | JGI IMG/M metagenome (GOLD analysis project Ga0256844, IMG submission 189100) | Mussel associated microbial communities from hydrothermal vent at the East Pacific Rise, Pacific Ocean - Mussels | ecosystem: Host-associated > Mollusca > Shell > Unclassified ... | reverse complement strand
AAATTTCTTTAAAATATTCCTGAACTTTCTTTTTATATCTATTCCGCAAAGGTAAAGGTTCTCTATTTAAAATCTCATTGGTATTAAAATAGAGTTTTTTGTTTTTTATCTTCGGAATATTTCTTGTGCCATACATATTTGTGTTTGTTTTAGACTTACGCTTACTATCCTTTCCTTGTTCTTGGCTTGCCTTTTCAAACTTTAATAATTCATGTTCTAAATGCTGCATCCGCTCTAATACCTGATTGTCAAAGCCCTTATCTAATAATAATTTTTCAAGTTCTTCCATTTGCTTTAAAGCCTTATTGCCTCCCGAACCTTTGTTACCTTCTTTCTTTATAAGTCTTTTTAGTGCTTCTTTTAATGCATTCTGTTCTTTATAAATCTGATACTGTTCGCCTGTCATTTGTTCGCCTTGCCCCCCTTTGCCGTTCTTTCCTTTACCCTCTTCTTTGCCTTCACCATCTTTTTTGCCCTGCTCTCCTTTGCCGCCTTTTTCTCCTTTTTCTCCTGGTTTTTTCCCTTTCTTCATCCCTTGTTCCATCTTTTCACTCAAACCTTTCTGTTTTTGAATGATATCTGGCAAACTAAACGAATTCCCTTTTCCTTTACCCTTCCCCATTTTAGGATTTTGCAAACTGTTTAAGACATTACTCAATAAATCTGCTAAGTTATTAACCGCCGTCATGGTATATTGCTGGTTTGACATGCCCTGGTTTACCCTATTCTCTGCAATATTCTCTAAAGATTTATTAATGTTATAATGTGCATCTGTCAAGTCCTTTTGAATTTTTGATGAAATCTTCTGTACACGCATTGCTAGCGTATATAAACTATCATCTATATGTTCAAAATGTTCTTTTAATACCTGTTGTTTTTTTAGTTTTTTAGGAAACTCTGCGTGACTAGCACTAACACCTTTAAAAGAAAGCATGAGCTGTTCTTGCTCAAAGGAAAAAGTAATAAGATTTTCTAAAATTGCGCGTAAATCGCCAATATTCTCATTTAAAGACTCTCCTTGCATATCTGCCATGGCACCCTGCATCTTTTTGCTTAATTGCTGCATCTTTTTTGCCGCTGCCTTTTGCTGCGCTTTGGGCGAATCTGCTCCGCTTTGCTTTTCCTCTTGTTTAGTTCCCTCTTCTTTTTGTTCTAATTTATCTGTAGCCTCCTGCATCTCCTTTTGAATTGCCTCTTCACTTTTCTTTGTGTCTGGAAGTTTCATGGGTTCAGCTAAATTCTGATTCTCTTTATTTAATGCCTTAAAGGATTTCTTAATTTTTTCAAAGTCTTTGTTTAGCTCTTTTTGTTTTTTAGAATCTTTATTCTCTTTTGTGGCTAATTTGTCTTGTTTTTTAGAAAGAGAATCTAATTTTCGTGCAATTTGTACTGACTTTTTTTCTACAAAAAAACGTTTTGTCATTTCTAGTAACCGCTCTAAAGATCTTTTTTCTTGCTTGTTGCGTTGGGTTAATTTATCTAGCTTTTTTTGTAAACCATCTTTGTCTAGTTTTTCAGAAAGCTTTTTTAGTTCTTTTAATAAATTGTCTTTTTTTTGCAATTCCTGCGCTTCTTCAATACGTTTTTTTAATTCTTCTTTTTTCTCTTTTATTGTTTGTTCGTCTGTATTTAACTCTTGTTCGTCTAAATTTTCTTTTAACCTTTCTGTGTTTTTTTCTAGAAGTTCTTGATATTGTTTTTGACGCTTTAAAAACTGATCAAATTCTTTTTTATCATTCCAATTCAATTCTGATTTGCTTTTTAATTTCTTAGAAAATTCCTCAAAATCTTTACTCAGTTTTTCTGCCTTTTTTGATGTCTTACTTAATTCGTCTATGTTTTGTTTCTGCTCTTTTAAAATAGCATCTGTTATTTCTTGTTCTGTCTTATTGTAATAACTAAAAATCTTACTTTTAACCGACTTACTTCCATTAACAGCATCATTATCAAAAAGCTCAAAATACATTTCATATGCCTTCCCTTTATCCACACGTAACTGTGCTGGAGAAAAGATATAGTAAAACTCCTCAAAAGTGGAGTGATTAATCTTTATAGGCTCTTGCTTTGCTGCCTTTTTATTTTCTTTAGGATAATACACCAAATTCAAGGTGCTAAGCCCATAATCGTCACTTAATTGCCCCGCAAACTGAACTGCACCTCTACTTACCGAGTCGATATCTGATTTTATTACCAATTTAGGATATTCATCCTTTATAACTTCAATAGCATAATTCAATTTTTCATAAGCAGACAGGTTCTTGTTTGACGTAGTAATTTGATAAGACAACGCTTGCTTCAAATGTTTTGTAATTGAAAAATTATTATCTGATTTTAACTGAAACGGACGTATATCTGTACTTATAAAATGTAAGGTATCTGTTGCTTGTGTTTTAATATTCCACGTAATATGGGTGCCTTCAGGGATGAGCGCATTCCCTGTATTCTGTATGGTTTCATCTTTTTTACCTGTATATGATGGATAATTTAAAAACATTTCAAAACCCGTAACTATAGGTGTTTTAATAACTTCTAACTCATAGTTTTTTGACTGTACTCCATTGGCCTCAAAATAAAAGCTTATCGGCTCTTTAATACTGTTAAATGTATATGAGAACAAGCCTGGTTGCTCGTCTTTTAAAAAGTAGTTTTCATTATTAAAATGGATTTGTGCATTTTCAGGAATAATAGTACCTACAGTTTCTACTTCCAATTCAAAAGTAGTGCCTTCTACTCCTTTTAGATTGTTATTCTTTATTTTAAAGGCAAATGGTGCTGGTGGTTTGTAAACTGTTTGGTAATGAACAACTCTAGAAAAACTGTCTTGAAACAAGGCATTATTCCCCGTAAGGAAAGTAAACAGCCAAATTACAAGCGGAATTAATAAATACTTTATGTATTTGCGATTGTTACTAAAATTAATGGCATTTTTAAAAGGAATGGGTTGTAAGGTGGCCGATTTCTGCTCAATACTAGCCAATAGTAACTCTGATTGTTGTTTGTTTTCATTGAGTTGTAATACATTAAGTAATTTATCATCAACTTCAGAAAAATGACTGCCAATAATTTTGGAGGCTTCCGTAAAGGATATTCCTTTTTGCAAACCAAATAATTTGGTAATAGGGAGTATGATTAGCTTAATTAATAAGCCCAGCTCAACCAATACAAAAACAAAGAAAAGAATGCTTCTAGTTTGGGGAGGTAACCATAAAAAGTATTCAATAAATAAGGTGATAAAAAAATACAGTAAACCAAAGGCTAGAAATAATATTAGCCCTTTAATAAGCTCACTTGTATAATACTTTTTAATGAACTGTTGTAGCTTCTCTTGTATGTTGTTAAAATTATTCATGTTTTATAGGCGTTAAAAATACTATTTTCATTGCCAAATAGTATCTTTGCAATCAAATTTTAACAAAAAATGAACACAGTCAGAGTACGATTTGCGCCAAGTCCAACCGGACCGCTACATATTGGAGGGGTAAGAACGGCATTATTTAATTATTTATTTGCTAAAAAAAACAAGGGTACTTTTATATTGCGTATTGAAGATACCGATCAGAATAGATATGTTGAAGGTGCTGAAAATTATATTGTTGAAGCATTAAATTGGCTCAATATCCCTTTTGATGAAGGTCCAAATATTGGCGGTAAATACGGACCGTACAGGCAATCTGAACGTAAAGATCTTTATAAAAAATATATTGCGGAATTGATTGCTTCTGAAAATGCTTATTATGCTTTTGATACGTCCGAACAATTAGATGCTCATAGAAAAGAGCATGAAGCTAAAGGGAAAACCTTTATTTACAATTGGCATAATCGCTTAAAGTTAGATAATTCATTATCGCTTAACGCAGATCAAGTGCAACTACGTATAAGTGCTGGAGAAAAATATGTGATCCGTTTTAAATCTCCCGAAAAAGAAACGCTAATCTTACAGGATAGTATTCGTGGAGAAATTAAAATAGATACTAGTGTCTTAGATGATAAAATTCTTTTTAAATCTGACGGAATGCCAACCTATCATTTGGCAAATATTGTTGATGATCATTTAATGGAAATTAGCCACGTGATTCGTGGAGAAGAGTGGTTGCCATCATTAGCTTTACATGTACTATTATATCGTTCTTTTGGATGGAAAACACCAGAGTTTGCACATTTACCACTTATTTTAAAACCAGAAGGTAAGGGGAAATTAAGCAAACGTGATGGTGATAAATTAGGCTTTCCTGTATTCCCGATTGAATGGAAACAGGGCGATACTATTTCTCGTGGTTATAGGGAAGATGGCTATTTTGAAGGTGCTGTTGTAAATATGTTGGCATTATTAGGTTGGAATGAAGGAGAGGGCTCTGAAAAAGAGATTTATTCGCTTGAGGAATTAATCAATGTATTTAGTTTAGAACATGTAAGTAAGGCGGGAGCTAAATTTAATCCTGATAAAGCAAAATGGTTTAATCAGCAGTATTTACATGAAAAGAGTACTGCTGTGTTGGCGGAATTATTTCAAGTAGAATTTAGTGAAGAATTACAAAATTCTCACCTCCGTGGGAATGACAATCAATATATAAAACATGTGGTTTCCTTAATCAAAGAACGCGCAACTTTTGTTTCAGATTTTTGGGAATTAAGTAGCTTCTTTTTTGAAACACCAAATGCCTACGAAGAAAAAGCTTCTAGAAAACAGTGGAAAGAGGAAACGCCAGCCTTAATGTACGAACTTATTGTTGTTTTAACTGGTATTGAAGATTTTTCATCAGAAAATATTGAAACCCTTGTAAAAGAGTGGATAACTACGAAAGAAATTGGTTTTGGAAAGGTAATGCAACCCTTTCGATTAAGCCTAGTAGGAGCACTAAAAGGACCTCATTTGTTTGATATTGCAAGTATGATTGGTAAAGAAGAAACTATCGTTAGGATTAAAAATGCCATTGAGACACTATAAATAATAACATTTATCTGAATTTGTAAGGTTTATAGATTTATTCGTCTAATAATAATAACCAAACTTATTAGATAATGAAAAAATTAATACTAGTAATTTATGCATTTTCACTTACTTTAAATACTATTTATGCACAAGATGCTACTTATAAAATTGAATTTATAAGTAATTGGAGTTCTGGTACGCACCCTACAGATTATCCTTCTGGTGCACATTGGTCTGCTTTAGTAGGCACCACACACAATACAAATATTAGTTTTTTTGAAATTGGAAAACCCGCAACTAATGGTATAGAAAAGGTTGCTGAATCTGGGAGTAATACAGCCTTTATTAATGAGATAAACACAAGTATTACCAACGGTGATGCTTATGAAGTTATAGAGGGTGATGGTTTGAGTTCTGGCCCAGGAACAATTAGAATAAACACGGTAAATGTAGATCGTAATTTTCCTAATATTAGTTTAATAAGTATGATTGCTCCAAGTCCAGATTGGGTAGCACAAATTAATAACCTTAAATTAACTGATGCTAATGATAATTGGAAAATGTTACTAAATATTGATGTATACGCAACAGATACAGGTACTGATAATGGGGTCACTTATGGCTCTGATGATGCTGATACAAGCCCAGCAGAAAATATAAGTAGCCTAGAAAATATAACTCCTTTTTCTGACCAGATTATTGGCACTTTTAAACTTACACTATTACAGGTTTTGGCTGTTCCAAATAACGAATTAAAAAATGCTTTTGCTATATATCCAAACCCTAGTAATGGTGAAATATTTATTCATAATTTTAAAAACAATATTCTTCTTGAAAAGGCTGAAATTTTTACAATTGAAGGGGAAAAACTACGCTCTTTTAATCAAATCTCAAATCAGAATAGTTTAGCGCTACATACGCTTAAAAGTGGATTGTATTTCTTAAGAATAGCAACAAATAAAGGGAGTATTATAAAAAAAATTATCTTAAAATAGTATTCAAAATTATCTTAAAACATAAATTATTCCGTTTAACAGTTTTAGATATGAAAATTAGCGGGCTGCTGTCTTTAAAATTTTGGTAGTTAGTACCCATAGATATGTTCTTTATTTTTAGGGTGTATTTTAATCATCGTTTCAAAATACTCTGCCATAAACAACTTTAAATCATTTATACTCTCTGTATAAAAATATACTCTATTCCCTGTGTGCTCTATTTGAAGCATCCAATGCTTTAACGATCCAGATTTTAATGTTTCCCCTATTGTTTCTGGGTTTAACCGCTCTTCTATTGCTACGTATTTAGCCCTTTCTTTATTCTGTTTAAGAAATTTTCCGAAATTCCAAATGGTATCCTTTTCAGAAATAATTTTTTCATAGACAACATTCCATTTTGGTTTTTTTGCAAAAGTTTCTTCTCTATATTCTGCTTTGATTTTTATATTTCCATTCTTCTTGGTTATTTCTAATTTTTCACTTCCGTGAAGTGTATATGCTGAATGATCTATCCAAATTTTAAGAGTATCTAATTCGGTCATTTTTGTTTGAAATTCTACATAATCATTTTCAAAGTTAAAGTTTGATTTCTGTTGGGTTGTAATGTTTGGGGTTTGCTTTTTACAAGCAACAAAAACAATAAGAAAAGCAGTTGTTTTTATTAGATTTTTCATTGGCCTTAATTGTGTGGAGGGAATGAATATGTATAGCTGCTTATGATTTCGCAGTGCCCCATTTTTTATGCTTTATCAAGTTTAAATATTGTTATTTCGGGCCTCACATTAAATCTAACTTGCCATAAATGACCTACAGCTCGATTAACGTATAACGTTCTACCATCTTCTAAATCTATTTCGCCTTGTGAATATTTCTTGTTTTTTACTGGTAACATAGGTGCTTTTAAAAATGGTGGTTTACATTGTCCTCCATGTGTATGCCCAGAAAGAATCCATCCTTTATATCCATTCCAAACATCTAAATCGCAAACATCAGGATTGTGACAGAGTAATAAATTAGCTTTTGAATCATCATAAGTATTCATCACTTTTTCTGGTGCAAAATTCAATGCCCAATAATCATCAAATCCAATAATATTTAATCCTTCAATTTCTGTTTGTGTGTTTTTAAGTACCTGTATTCCTGCACTTGTTAATTGAGATGAAATTTTATTTGCAATTTCTTGTTCAGCCCAATTTTTTCCATAATCATGATTTCCAAGTATCCCTACTGTTCCAATCTTTCCTTTAACTGTATGCTTAAGAACTTCTTCTAATTGTTTAAACTGTTCTTCACTTTCGTAACTTATGTAATCTCCAGTATAAACAACAAAATCTGGATTTAATTTCTGTGCTTTTTTGAACGAATCAATTATATAACCATAGTCAAACCGATTGCCAACATGAATATCACTAATTTGCATTAACGTTTTACCAACAAGATTATCAGGTAAGTTAGAAATAGGCATTTTTTTCTTGACAAATTCCAGCCAAAACGGTTCAATTTGCCATGTATAAAGACCTGTTAGAAGTCCAATTCCAAGGGTTCCAAAAAAAGTTCGTTTTATAAATTTTCTTCTGCTCATTTTATTCGTTAATATCTCTAGGTTATAAAGTTAAGGATTATACTAAATTGGTTTCTACCCTTATTCATTTTCGTTGAAGAAACCTAAAAAGCAGAAACAATGTCTCTTTATCATACCATTAATGTCCTATACAGTACTGTAACCTGTTTATTTTTTAAAGCTTATTATTTTTCCTTCACATTCCATTCCCCAAGTATTTGCCTCTTTGTCTAAATCTAGATACCAATAGTTTAGGCCTTCTTTAAACCCGATTCCTGCCATACTATAATCAATAATTATATTAAGAGTTGTAAAGAGTATTAAAAGTCCAATAATAACTTTGTAAAGAGTTTTGACGGTTTTATTAGGTTTTGTATTTATAAATAATTTTTTAAGTCCGAATTTGATTCCGAATATGAATAAACTCCAGATAATTACATTTGAAATTAAACCTAAAACGCTATAGTAATATTCCATAGAGCTAGCTAGGGACTTCTGCTTAAAAACAAATGGACTACCATAATAATCTGGAAACATTTCTGGACCAAAGCAATTATATTCAATACCGATTGCTAACGATAAAACTAATCCTAAAGCAATGTATGGAATAACTATAAATTTCATTCTTCAATTTAAAAATTTGCACAATTCAAGACATTAAATTTTGGCTTTCTAAAATCAGAATAATCATTTATAAATGCCAATGATTTGTGTATGATTTCGTTGCGTGTTTAGGCAACTAAATTAATGAAATTGCACGGAACTGGCTTGAAATCTGCAAAATTTCTCAAACAGGGGTCTAACTAGCAATAAATTATATATGGTATTGCCACCCGTTTTTTAGTTTTCTTTTATTGTTTCAAGATTTGTAGAGTTAAACATTGCTGCTGGTGAAATTACTTTTTCGTTCATTGGAATGTTTTCTCCATAGCGCTCTTTGATTTTCTGTTTTACAATTTCATTTGATAGATCAAAGTCCGAAAGTTTTTCTAATTGTCCGATTTCAATACCTGTATTTTTCTTGTAAATTTTCCAAACAAGTTCAGAACAATAGATTTTGTCATCTGACCACTCAAAATATAAATCATAACTTTTTCCTATAAAATTCTCTCCATAGGATTTCATTTTATTCAGAGTTTTAGTTGTCAATACTTTTTCAGCATTTTTTAGTCGTTTGATTACATAATGTTTATCAACTCCACGATTTATCCATTTTTTAATTGGAGTCATTTTAACTGGTTGAACTGCTTCGTAAACAAAAAAGGAATCTGCTTTTTTATAAATGATTCCCATATGACTATACTTTGAATTTGTTGCCAATTGAATTGATTTACTCTGACTTGATTTTGAGATTTGAAAAATGATGTCTCCATCTTGAATTTCTTGTTTTATTTGAACTATTTTAGACCTTTCAGTATCTTCTTTTATTTCATCTTTAAATGGAAATATTTCAACTCCTCGATAGCTGATAAAGCCTATAATTGAAATTGTCAAAATGCTTAAAAGTGTTTTCTTCATTTGGTTTTCGTAATATTTGCCAACGTGAGCCTGTCTGTGTAATAACTAAAAATAAAATCGCTTAAAATTGCGTATTATATTTTTTGTCTACCAAATACAAAAGTACTCAAAAGAGGTTAATGTGTTTGATAATTGTGAGCAAAACTTTCTAGGTCTCCCATATATTCATTAATATCTGAATGAATAGGAGGTATAAAGATTGCGTCATTTATACTTGCTCCACCTATCCAATTTTGACTACTTCTAAATTCTCCAGAAAGCTTGTGCTTTCCCCTAATTCCCTGCAATAGTATTTTATGGGTTCCTCTAATCAATCGTGACGAAAATGGTAATTTTGAACTTCCTCCCAATCATTTCGTTTTTCATCATTTACATCGTCTTTATCTAATAGAGCATCTTCAATATTTGTTTTGGTTCCTTCTATTTTACTTGATTGAGTTGCTTCTTTTAAGGCATGCATACTGATAAATAAATATTTGAAATATATTCAGAATACATATCTAATCTTCCAAGTTGCCTGTCAGCTTGACTTAAAAGGTTCAATACTTTCATATTTTCCATTCTTGATTTATCTTGTTAGGTTGGAGGCTTTTATATATTCCTTGGTTTATGTGATTTCCAGCTTTGAATGTTTTCATTGTAAATTAAGTATAAACTTAATCAAAGGTGCTTCTTATTTAAGAATTTTCCAAAAAACTTAAATAGAGAGTGGGCTTAATTAACTTTTTGGTAAAAAATTTAATTAGAGAAGAGGTTTATTTAATGTTGTACAGCATAGATATATAGTTACTTAATACCTTAAGTTATAAAATCAATAGTGCTAAAAAAAGTTTGAAATTGGGTATAGGCTTGTGTTTAGCGAGTATTTTTTTGTTAATCAGGTAACTACGAAAGTAACCTGTTGTCTGCTAGCTTTATTTTAATTCCCAAAATAGATTTGGATTGTTTGTAATGTATGTTTTATATATCATATTTGATTTATTATTATTATTAACTTTTGTTTGGGGTTCCTGATTTATTCCGTCAAGTGGTAACAATTGCATATATTTAATTGTTTTTCCTTTTTCTTTTGTTTCATAGTTATATGTTGAATGGATTGGTGTTTCCAATCTATAAAGGTTTTTTGCCATATAATTATATAAATAATTCTTTTTCGTTTGACTATTTTGTCTATTCCAATTCGCTTCTGGATTTAAAATTAGTGGTTGGTCATTAATTAATCTATTTCTAACTTCTTGAAGTCCTAGTAATTCTCCTTTTTCATTCATAACATACGCATCAAAAGTAGGATCTAACCAAATCCATTTGTTCAATTGTTTTGAATAGACAGAGTTTATTACGTGACAATCATTAAATTTTAATGGTTTTGGCATACAAGTTATCATTCGTGATTTGTAACCCATTGATAAATAGCATTCATTTAGTATTACAGCCATCATTCTACAATTAATTCCACGATTCTCAACTTGGCAAACATTTACTAAATCAATTGCATTTTTCAAAGTAGGATTACTACTTCCCCCATCGTGTCTAACAATGTTATGAACCCAATGCATCATATTTAGAAGTTTTGAAACTTCATTTCCTTTTCCTGCGATAGAATCAAGATTAAAATCCCTTCTTATTCGTTTTAAATTTACATCACTACTGTCTTGATATGTAAATTTTGGAAATTCTCTTGATTGGTTTAAACTATACTTTTTTGCCTTTTTTAATGTGGTTAAATATGGTTCTTTGTATTTCACTTTTGTGTATGCAGAATCTTTCTTATTCAATAAAATAATGAAATCAAAATTAGTTTTTTCATTAATTTTCACACTTATAGAATCAATGTCCGTGTAAAATGTTACAATTTTTCCAACTTCTCTAATATCAAATACATCAGGATTCAAGTTGGGCATTATGGTCCACTGCCCTTTATTTAGGTTATCTCCAACTTTTATATCAACAATTTTAGATGTTGCTTTAATGATTGGAATCATTTTTTGTGAAAAAACAGAATTGCTAAACATTAGTAATATGATTAATTTAAATGCTGTTTTCATAATTATTTAATTTAAATATTTGTGCTTTTGTTATCGTTTTTTTAATTCACTTTTTTCGTAGATCCTGCGTGCAGATAATATTTGGAAGTATCGTGCGTCGCATCCTGGAGAGTGCTACTCCTGCTTTATTTTAATTAACTAAATAAGGAACTATTTTTAAAACGGAACATTAACTTCTAAGACAAATCAACACAAATAATTTGGTAACAATTTATAAAATTCGTGTCTAACTTACTCTGTCTGTGTTTTTTCAACTTTGGTTACAAAATATTTGGTATCTCCTAACCAAGGAAATGTTGAAAAACGTTCTTTATAGGTTAGCTTTACATTTTGACCTTGCAGATCTTTTAAAAGTATTATTACTTCTTTTTCTGAATCTTCTACAGAAAAAGCAAAGCGCTGTGCTTCTGACACGCCTTGACTTATTTCACCCTCCCAAGTTTTAAAGGCAATGCCCTTATTACTAATCTTTATAAGTTCTCCTGATCTATAACCCTCACTATAAGGTATATAATAAATAAAAAGAAAATAACCCGTTATAATAAGTACTAAACTTAAACTTCCTATTCCTATTATTTTTTTCATCTTAAAAGTAATTTAAACAAATTTAAGGTTTCTCATGATTAATTCTTAAATTTAGTGCTTAAAATTTGTATTCGTTAATCTTAAAAAGAAAAAATTATGTTTGAATCATTTGGATATTTTTGGATAATCCCTATTATATTTATCGCCCTTTCTGGCTTATTTATTGTTAAACAACAGACTGCGGTAATTATTGAACGTTTTGGTAAGTTTAATTCCATCCGTCATGCTGGATTAAATTTTAAAATTCCTTTTATAGATAGAATTGCTGGTCGTATCAGTTTAAAAATACAACAATTAGATGTTATTGTAGAAACAAAAACAAAAGATGATGTATTTGTACATCTTAAAATTTCTGTACAGTTCTTAGTACAAAGAGAGCATGTGTATGATGCTTTTTATAAGCTTCAAAATCCGCATGAACAGATTACTGCTTTTATCTTTGATGTAGTTCGTGCTGAGGTACCTAAAATGGGGCTTGATGATGTTTTTGAAAAAAAGGAAGAAATTGCCTTGGCAATTCAACGAGACCTAAAACAAGCAATGCTTAATTATGGCTATGACATAATCAAGGCTTTAGTTACTGATATTGATCCTGATGAAAATGTAAAAATAGCGATGAACCGTATCAATGCTGCAGAACGTGAAAAAACTGCCGCACAGCACGAAGGGGATGCACAACGTATTTTAATTGTAGAAAGAGCAAAGGCAGAAGCAGAAAGTAAACGCTTACAAGGTAGGGGTATTGCTGACCAACGTAGAGAAATTGCTCGTGGATTGGAAGAGAGTATGGTTATTTTAAATAGAGCTGGTATTAATTCTCAAGAGGCTTCTGCGTTAATTATTGTAACACAACATTATGATACGCTTCAAAGTATTGGTTCTAAATCTGATTCTAATTTAATATTATTACCAAACAATCCAAATGCTGCTAGTGATATGTTAGCTGATGTTACAACGGGTATGATAGCTGCTAATAAAATGAGCTTAACGAATAAAAAGAAAAAAGCTAATGAATAATCTCAGCCCAAGGGTACGAGGTATATTTTGGGAAAAACATTTTTAATTTCGAGGTAAGCCTCGGGATATTAAACCCTTAATGGGGTAATGGGTTATTTGGCTTTAAACTTAAGTTTAGACAAAACAAAACCCCTACTAAATAAATTTACTTAGTAGGGGTTTTTATTTTTTGTTTATAAAACAATTTCAAATCACCTCATAACTATTATTTGGAAGATTCTTTCTTTTCTGTCTCTTCTTCATCCTCTTTGGTAGCGTCTTTAAATTCTTTTATTCCGGTACCTAATCCTTTCATTAATTCTGGTAACTTTCTACCACCAAATAACAATAATATTGCTAAACCAATGATAATCCATTGCCATGGACCTACAAATCCTAAAAATATTGTTGCTGTTGCCATCATAATCTTATTTAGAGTACAAATTTAAGACTTAAAAATGGAATTTTAAAAATAAAACTTCATTT
>Ga0256844_10000669_pt1 | contig 13118 bp, 12 predicted proteins | sample MusselsmetaG_FD_189100 | JGI IMG/M metagenome (GOLD analysis project Ga0256844, IMG submission 189100) | Mussel associated microbial communities from hydrothermal vent at the East Pacific Rise, Pacific Ocean - Mussels | ecosystem: Host-associated > Mollusca > Shell > Unclassified ... | reverse complement strand
GAACCAGATATAAAAATAGAAAAACCAGAAAAAACAGTTGCAACAAAAGCATTGTTAAAATCTGATGCAATTTTTAAATTTGCTACAAGTTATCAATATACTCATAAAACTATTGCAAGTATTAAAAATTTTAAATTAAACGAAACTGATTTTGATGATTTTATTAATTATATTAAAACTAATAAAACATCATTTAAAACTAAATCAGAAAAGAGTTTTGAAGAAGCTTTTAAAGAAGCCGAAGATGATAATTATACAGATGACATTCAATCTGGTTACAATCAACTTTTAAATGAAATTAAAATTAAAAAAATATCAGAATTGACTAATAATAAATCTGAAATATTAGAAAATATTTCAGATGAAATATTAAAACAATACTACTATAAAAAAGGGATGTATCAAAACAAATTTACACACGATAAAGTAATTCAAAAAGCTGCGGAACTTTTAAATAATAAAAACAAATATTATAAGATATTGAAGTAATATTTTAATAAAAAAGAGGTTTCAAAACATTTTGAAACCTCTTTTTTATTATTAAATAAATTTATTGCTATTTAATATTAATTATAAAAGGTAATCTAGCTTGGACACCTTTAAGTTCAGAAAAGTCTTTTATTTGTTTATACATTTCATAATTTTCAGCACCAATTTCTTTTTTAATAATACTAGCAGCATCTACTTTCATAAAAGGTAATTTTTCAAATACTTTTTCAAAATTCTTTTCAAATTTAGGGTAATTTATAGTTTTATATTTATTGATATTTGCTAACTCTGCAGCATAAGCAACAGCATCATTTAAACTACCCAATTCATCAACTAACCCATTACTCAAAGCTTGTGTTCCAGACCAAACCCTACCTTGAGCTATTTCTTTTACTTTATTAGGCTCTATATTTCTACCTTTAGAGACTCTTGAAATAAATGTTTCATAAATTTCAACAACACCTTCTTCAGTAAGTTTATAGAATTCATCTGTCATTGGTTCAAAAGCACTATAAGGAATAGAATTTTTATTAGTAGAAATTTGTTCAGCATTTATTCCAATTCTATCAACAAACTTACTAAAATTTGGTACCATACCAAAAACTCCAATAGAACCTGTAATTGTTGTTGGTTCTGCAAATATTTTATTTGCATTACATGAAATATAGTATCCACCAGAAGCAGCATAGTTCCCCATAGAAACAACTAGAGGTTTTTCTTTTTTAGTTAGCTCTAACTCTCTCCAAATAAGTTCTGATGCTAAACTACTTCCTCCAGGAGAATTTACACGTAAAACAATAGCCTTTACATCTTTATTCTTAACTGCTTTTCGTAAAGCCTTAATAATTGATTCTTGACCAATATAAGTTTCATCACCTTCACCATATTTAATTTCTCCTTGAGCATAAATTACAGCAATTTTATCTTTAGACTTTGATTTACCTTTCCCTTTTTTATATTTAATATAGTCCATTAAGCTAATAGCACTTATTTTTTTATCTTCATTTATATTTAATTCTTTTTTTAATAAAGAATCATATTCATCTAAGTAAATAACTTTATCAACTAAATTATTTGCAAGAGCAAGTTTTGAGCTTCTTCCAAGAACTTCATCAGCAATATTGTCAATTTTGCTTATATCAATATTTCTACTAGTTGAAATATCATCTTTAAAAACTTTCCAAATAGATTGTAATAACTCTGTTACTTGTTCTCTATTAGCATCACTAATTTTATTTGCAATAAAGGGTTCAACAGCAGATTTGTATTTTCCATGACGAATTACTTCATATTTAATACCATATTTATCTTCAAAATCTTTAAAAAACATTAATTCAGCACCTAAACCTTTAAGATCAACAGCACCTACAGGATTAACATAAACGGAATCAGCAACAGAACTTAAGTAATAATTTTTTTGTGTGTAATAATCAGCATATGAAGTAATAAATTTACCAGATTCCTTAAAATTTAATAAAGCATTTCTAATAGCTTGTGTTTGCGCCATACCAGCATTTATCCCTAAAGTTTTTATACTAATACCTTTAATATTATTATCAGTTTTTGCATTTTCAATTGCAGATATTATACTGTGTAAGCTAACTATTTTATTATTTGCCCCAAACATTTCTTCAAAAGGACTTGTTACATTATAATCATCTTGTATTTTATTTTCAAAATGTAATTCTAATACTGAGTTCTTTTTAACAACAATTTTATCACCTTTAGACATTACAGTAATGATCATAAAGAATAAAAACATAATTGCAAAAGCTATAAAAACACCTAAAATTGTAGCTGATAAATTTCTTAAAAATTTCATATATAATTATTTAATATTATTAATTTGACGCTATTATAATTATTTGTTACAAAAAAAATGTTTATAAAAAGCACGGCAAATATATAGTTTTCAAATTTGTTTTTAGTTTCTTTGTATTTGATTATGAAGATTACAAGAACTATTTTTTTATCATTAGGAAGTAACCAAGGCGATTGCTTAGAAAACATACAGAATGCTATTAATCAAGTAGCCGAATCTGTTGGTAAAATAATTAAAATATCATCTGTTTACAAAACTAAATCTTGGGGTTTTGAAAGTGATGATTTTTTAAATATATGTATAGAAGTTTCAACAAACTTAAATCCAGAAACTCTTTGGAAAGAGATTTTAAAAACAGAAACATTATTAGGTAGAATCCAAAATAATTCTAATAAGTATCAAGCTAGAGTTATTGATATTGATGTATTATTGTTTGATGATGAAATAATTTTTTCTAAAGAACTTATTGTTCCTCATTCAAAAATGCTAGAACGAAATTTTGTTTTGATTCCATTATCTGAAATAGCACCCCATTTTAAACACCCAATAGTTAAAACTACTATTAAATCTTGTCTAGAAAGAAGCAATGATAAAATGGAAGTTGTAAAAACAGATTTAAAGTTAATAAAACCCTTATCATTAGACGAAAAGTATAATTATATAGCTATTGAAGGAAATATTGGTGCAGGAAAAACAACTTTATCTAATATGATAGGAGATGAGTTTAATGCCAGATTAGTTTTAGAACGTTTTGCTGATAACCCATTTTTACCAAAATTTTATGAAGACAAAGATAGATATGCTTTCCCGTTGGAAATGAGTTTTTTAGCAGATAGATATCAACAATTATCAGATGATTTAGCACAGTTTGATTTATTTAAAAACTTAATAGTATCTGATTATTATATCTTTAAATCATTAATATTTTCTCAAATCACATTACAAAAAGATGAGTATAATCTATATAGACGTATGTTTGATGTTATGTATAAAGAAATAGCAAAACCAGATTTATATATTTATTTATATCAGAATACAGATAGACTAATAGAAAATATTAAAAAAAGAGGTAGAGAATATGAACAAAATATTAAACCAGGATATTTAGATAAAATACATAAGGGATATTTTAATTTCATAAAATCTCAACAAAATTTAAACACATTAATTATAGATGTATCGGAATTAGATTTTGTTAAAAAGACAGATGACTATAATACCATTCTTAAAAAGATTAAAAATCATTAAAAAATAGTATTTTTGTTATCCCTTAAACTCCTTATTACAATGAAAACAATATTTTATATTATTATTTTTATAAGCACTATAAATTTACACGCACAAAAAACAAAAAAATTTGGGAAATGGAGTGTTGGTGTCGGAGCCAGTAATACATTAATGCATGGTGATTTAACATCTGTTAATAATTTAGATAAAAGTTTTATTAATATGGGCTTTTATATTTATGTTGATAAAATGGTAACACCTGCTTTTGGTTTTGAAATTAAAGGTCAATCTTTGTATTTTAATGGGTATTCTCAAGAACTATCTTCTGGATATAATATTGAGTATACTAACTATAATAGTGGTGACTTATATTTTGAGGGAGATTCTTTTGGAGGAGAATTAAATTTATTAGTAAATTTAAACGGATTGTCAAAAAACCCATACTTAGCTAAATCAAGAAAATTTAATTATACAACCTATTTTGGTTTGGGGTATCATTCATATAATTCTGAATTATATAGTTATACAGAATTAGATGGTATAGGTTTTTCTTATTCACCTAAAAGTAATCTTAATAAAAAATCAATATATTATAAAGCAGGTATAGGTGTAAGATACTATTTTAATAAACGATTAGATTTAGAACTAAGACAAAACATTAATTTTAATCATAAGGATGATTTAGATGCTGCTATAACTCAAAAACAATCTATTGAATCTTTTTATACTACTCAATTAGGTATAGTAATTAAATTATTTAATAAGGATAAACAAAATATTATTTGGGATGATAAAAGTAATTTTATAAATAAAAAAAAGGATGTTGATTCTGATGAAGATGGAGTTGTAGATAGATTTGATAAAGAAGAGAATACTCCAAAAGGTGCAAAAGTGTATGCTGATGGATCAGCTGTTGATTTTGATAAAGATGGGATAATTAACTTTTATGACAAATGTCCACTTATGTTTGGAGTTAAAGATAACGATGGTTGCCCTATAGATAAAGAAAAAGATACCGATGAAGACTTGGTGCCAGATTATATTGACAAAGAAGAAAATACTCCAAAGGGAGCAAAAGTAAATAAAGATGGTGTTGCCATTGATACAGATAAAGATGGAGTAATTGATTTTTATGATAAGTGTATTTTTATTAAAGGGATAAAAGAATTAGAAGGTTGTCCAAAAGACTCCGATAATGATGGAGTTTATGATACAAATGATTTATGTCCAACAGTTGCAGGTCCAGCCAATAATAATGGTTGTCCAATAGTTACTAATAATTTAACAGAGACAGAGCATACTGAACTTTTAAGATTAGCAAAAAGTATATATTTTAGCTCAGGTAAATTCTTTTTAAGAGAGTCTTCTAAAAGAGAACTAGAACAAGTTTATGAAATTATGATAAGTAATCCTGATTTAAATTTTATTATTGAAGGTCATACAGATAGTGGAGGACAACAAGATTACAATTTAAAATTATCTCAAGAAAGAGCAAATTCTGTTAAAAATTATTTAGTGTTATTAGGAATTAAACGAAGTAGATTAAAAGCTGTAGGTTATGGATTTAGTAAGCCTAAATATACAAACATATCTTCTGATGGTCGTAAAATGAATAGAAGGGTTGAAATTATAGTAGATGATAATTCAATAAAAGAATTAATAGAAACAAAAACTCATTTAGTTAAAAAAGATGATACATTATTTTCAATTTCTGAAAAATATAATGTATCAGTTGAGGAATTAAAAACATGGAACAATTTATCTTCAAATAGTATTGTTATTGGAGAAAGGTTAATTATAAATAAAAAATAATGGAAGGTACTAATAAAAAAGAATGTATTGTTTGTAAAGCAAACTCAAACGAAATGCCAATTATAACTTTTGAATTTAAAGGAAAAGAACATTTTATTTGTTCACAACACATTCCTATTTTAATTCATAAAGCAGGTCAATTACAAGATTTATTACCTGGAATTAAAGATTCTGAGGAGTAGTCAAGAATAAATCTATGATATTTTTTATTGATGAAATATCCAAATTAATATATTTGAATAGTTCTATTGATTTACCTTGTTCAATAAATTCATCAGGTACACCTAGCCTCTTAACTGAATTTTGATAGTTATTTTCCTCCATGAATTCAATTATTGAAGTTCCAAAACCTCCTGCAATAACACCATCTTCAAGAGTAATTATTTTAGTATAATTTTTAGCTATTTGATGAAGCATTTTTTTGTCTAATGGTTTTATAAACCTCATATTGTAATGAGCAATAACCTTAGAATATTTTTTTTCTTTACAAATTTCAATTATAGTATTACCAATATTACCAATTGTTAATACAGCAATTTTATTTCCAAAGGAAATTTGTTCACCTTTACCAATAATTATTTTGTTAAAACTATCAATGGAATATTGAATATTGTTATCTAAATGAATACTAAAATCTCTTCCTCTAGGATATCGAATTGCAATTGGTAGTTTTAATCCTAATTGAGCGGTATAAAGTAAGTTTTGAAATTCAAAAGCATTTATAGGTGATGCTATAATTAAATTAGGAATTATTCTTAGTGCAGCTATATCAAAAACGCCATGGTGTGTAGCACCATCTTCACCAACAATCCCAGCTCTATCAATACAAAAAACTACAGGTAGTTTTTGTAGAGCAACATCGTGTATAATTTGATCATAAGCACGTTGAATAAAAGTTGAATAAATGGTACAAAATGGAATTAAACCTTGCGTAGCCATTCCGGCAGATAAAGTAACAGCATGTTGTTCTGCAATTCCAACATCAAAAGTACGTTCAGGAAAAACATCCATCATGTATTTCAAAGAACTTCCAGTTGGCATAGCAGGAGTTATTCCTATAATATTTTTATTATGTTTTGCTAATTCTAACATCGTTAACCCAAAAACATCTTGATATTTTGGAGGTAAATTAGTATCTTTTTTAATTAGCTCTCCAGATATTTTATCAAACTTACCTGGAGCATGATATATTACTTGATTTTCTTCGGCTTTAGCTAAACCTTTACCTTTGGTTGTTTTTATATGTAATATTTTAACTCCTTTTTGTTTTTTAAGTTTTTTTAATTCTAAAATTAATTCATCTATATTATGGCCATCAATAACTCCCGAATAGTCAATATTGAGTAATTCAAAAATTGAGTTAATATTTTTCACTTTTAAATCATTAAAATGATTATTTAAAGCACCAACATTTGGGTCAATTCCCATACTATTATCATTTAAAACAATTATCATATTAACATCTAATGTGCCTGCTTGATTTAAAGCTTCAAAAGCCATTCCACTAGCAATGCTAGCATCACCAATTACAGCTATATGTTGTTTGTCTAAATTACCTTTTAATTTAGATGCAATAGCCATTCCTAAAACTGCAGAAATAGATGTAGAAGAATGCCCTGTTCCAAAAGCATCATAAATACTTTCATTTCTATTTGGAAAGCCAGAAATACCATTTAACTGCCTATTGGTATCAAATAAATCCTTTCTACCTGTAAGTATTTTATGTCCATAAGCTTGATGCCCAACATCCCAAACTAATAAATCACTAGGAGTGTTAAAAACATAATGTAATGCAATAGTAAGCTCAATAACACCTAAACTAGCACCTAAGTGACCTTCTTTTACTGCAATAATATCAATGATAAATTCACGTAATTCTTGAGCTAAATATGGTAAATCATTTTTATTTATTTTTTTTAAATCTTTTGGATTTTTAATATGTTTTAATAGGTGTTCTTTCACGTGGTGAAATTACAAATAATTATGGTTACTTTTGTATTATGAATAATAATCCAATAGGTGTTTTTGATTCTGGTGTAGGTGGAATTTCAATTTGGAATGAGATAGTTACTCTTTTACCAAATGAAAATACTATTTATTTAGCTGATAGTAAAAATGCACCTTATGGTCAAAAAACCAAAGAAGATATTATTAATTTAAGTATTAAAAATACCGAGTACCTTTTAAGTAAAGGTTGTAAAATTATTATAGTTGCTTGTAATACTGCAACCACAAATGCAATTAATTATTTACGAAAGCATTATGCGGTTCCTTTTATAGGAATTGAACCTGCTATAAAACCTGCAGCATTACATTCTAAAACAAAAAACATAGGTATTCTTGCAACTAAAGGAACTTTAAATAGTGATTTGTTTACAAAAACATCAGATAATTTATCTGATGAAATAACAATTATTGAACAAATTGGAGAAGGTTTAGTTCCTTTAATAGAAACTGGAAAAATTAATTCCAAAAAAATGGATATTTTGTTAAATAAATACATTCACAATTTAATGAACAGTAATATTGATTATTTAGTTTTAGGATGTACTCATTACCCGTTTTTAATCCCTAAAATAAAAAAGATTGTTAAAGATAAAATAACTATTATTGATTCTGGTGAAGCTGTTGCTAAACAAACAAAAGCAGTTTTAATAAAAATAAACTTATTGAATGATAATGTTGAGAAAGGAAAACATCAACTATATAGTAATTTAAATGAAAAAATAATTGCACAATTTATTAAAGAAAAAAAAACAAAAATTAATTTTTTAGATTTTTAGAACTAAGACCAAAGAAAAAAAGTATGTTACAACCAAAAGATGATAATTATTTTATGCAAAAAGCTTATGATCAAGCAGAAATAGCTTTTGAGAATGATGAGGTTCCAATAGGAGCTGTTATTGTTCATAAAGGAAAAATTATAGCTAGAGCACATAATTTAACGGAAACTTTAAATGACGTAACAGCTCATGCCGAAATGCAAGCATTTACCTCTGCGGCAGATTATTTAGGTGGAAAATATTTAAAAGATTGTACACTCTATGTTACTTTAGAACCTTGTCAAATGTGTGCAGGAGCAAGTTATTGGACACAAATAGGTAAAATAGTTTTTGGAGCTGCAGATGAACAAAGAGGTTTTAATAAACTTAAAACAACATTGCACCCAAAAACAAAAGTTATTGGTGGTATTTTAGAAGAAAAATGTAGTAAAATAGTTACTAAATTTTTTATTGAAAAACGAAATTTAAATTAATTATTTTGATCATTAGGTTTTTCCATTCTTTTATCAATAAACTCTCCAATCCTATTTTTATACCTATAAAAAATAAACAAAGGCATTAAAATAAAAGCAAAAAGTAAAACACCTAAACCAATAAACTTCCTTCCGTTTATTAAGCTTTCAATATTATAACCTATAACAATCAAACTCAACGACAATAGTAATAATATTTTTAATAAAAGTTTCATTAAATTAGTATAAAAAATAAGAACAAAAATAACACTTAATTTAACGAATAGTAATAAATAATTTATTTTATATATTTGTGTTTAACAACAACTATTTTAAAATGAAACAAAGTATATTTTTATTTATTATTATAATTTTCAATTATTCATCTTTTAGTCAATCTTTACAACATGAAATTGGAGTATTTGGAATATCTACATCAATTCAATCTGATTACAAAGAGCGCACAAATGATTTGGTTGCTCCATATAGAAATGTTGGATATGGAGGAGGAATTTCATATTACATTTCTATTAAACAAGAAAAAACACATTGGAATAGTAAAACTTCTTTATTTGAAAATCATTTAAAGTTAAAACTTGAAGCTTTATATATTCAAAATGAATTTTCTCATAGAGGAAATAGTATTCATGATTTAGAAAACCCAACAGAGTCAGCAAAAATGTATGCAATGAATGGTAGTACAAAAATTTATAACTTTGGTGGTCAGTTGGAATATTATATTATTGATTTATCAAAAAAAAGTAAGATTAATCCTTTCTTATCTATAGGTTTACATTATGTATTTTTTGATGCTGATATAGAGTCAGACTTAGGAGATATAGAAGAAAACCCTAATTATATTCCAAATGAATATTTACATGGAAGTCTTTTTTTAAATAAAGACAAAACTCAATCATTTTCAATAGGTGTTGGGGCAAATTATTTAATAAATAATTCCTTAACTTTTGGTTTTGATTTAAGTGGACAAAGATTTTTAAGTGATAAAGTTGATGGCTTATCACCTAAAACAGGTTACAATAAATATAGAGATTGGATGACAGCTGTGCAATTAGGAGCTATTATTAAAATAAATTAAGCTTTTTTCTTATTAAACTCATTCATTGTTTTAGATATACCAATTAGCCCAAAAGATTTAATTACATTATTAATTTTGTCTAATTTTTCAGGTAAGTCAAGTAATTCTTCTTTATTCCATTTACCTAAAACATAGTCAGATTGACGTCCTTTAGAAAAACTATTTCCAACACCAAATCTAAGGCGAGCATATTGTTGAATATTTAGTTTATCGTTAATATCTTTTAAACCATTATGACCTCCAGCACTTCCTTTTGGTTTTAATCTTAATGAAGAAAAAGGTATATTTAAGTCATCACAAATAACTAATATGTTTTCTAAAGGAATTTTTTCTTTGGTCATCCAATATTTTACAGCCTTACCACTTAAATTCATATAAGTGTTTGGTTTTAATAAAATAAAAGTTCTTCCTTTAAATTTATAGACAGCAATATCACCTAATTTTTGAGTTTCAAAATGTATATTTTCTTCTTTGGCAAAATTATCTAAGACTTTAAAACCAATATTATGTCTAGTATCTTTATATTTATCACCAATATTACCAAGACCAATAATTAAATATTTTTTCATAGGATCAATTATTTCCTTTTTATAATTAAATAAATTTAAAATATAATTAATAAAGTTCATTTAGCAAATATAAAAAAAGCCCTTCAAAAAGAAGAGCTTTAAATTATTTTTGATAAACTAAATTATTCTGCAGAAGTTTCTTCTGGAGTTTCTTCAGCACCTTCTGTAGCTGCTTCATCAACAACTTCTTCTTCAACAACAGCTGCACGAGCCATTCTTACTTGAACAACAACAGTATTATCTGGATGTAAAAAAGTAAAATTATCATTAGATAATTCGCTAATAAATATTTTATCTCCAATTTTTAATTCAGAAATATCTGCTTCAATTTGATCTGGTAAATTCGCAGGTAAAGCTTTTACTTTTAATTTACGGTTAGTAAAACGTAAAGATCCACCATTCATAACACCAGGAGCATTTCCGTTTAATACTACAGGAATATTCATTGTTACTTCTTTATCATCAGATAATTGATAGAAATCTATATGTAAGATTCTATCTGTTACAGGATGAAATTGAATATCTTGTAAGATAGCTTGAAAAGTATCTCCACCTTCTAGTTCAATAGTTGCTGTATATACATTTGGTGTATATACTAATTTTTTAAACGCTTTTTCCTCTGCTGAAAAATGAATAGTGTCACCACTTCCATAAATTACGCAAGGTACTTTTTCAGCATTACGTAAGGCTTTAGTTTCTTTTTTACCTACGCTTTCTCTTTTTGTTCCTTTAATTGTAATAGATTGCATTTTGTATTTATTTTACATTAAAAATTGATTACTGATAGATGTGTTGTTCTGAACTTTTTCCATCACATCAGCAAATAAAGTGGCGCAAGTTACAATTTTTATTTTAGAACTTGCATGTGTTTTTAAAATCGTATCAGAAATTATTAATTCTTTTAGTTTGGAGTTATTAATTTTTTCTATTGCATTACCAGAAAGTATTGCATGTGTTGCTACAGCTCTAACGCTTATTGCTCCTTTTTTCATCATTAAATCTGCTGCTTTTGTCAATGTTCCTGCAGTATCTACCATATCATCAACAATAATAACATTTCTACCTTTTACTTCACCAATAAGCTCCATTTTAGAAATAGTATTAGCTTTTTCACGTTGTTTGTAACATATAACTACATCACTTTTTAAATATTTAGAATAAGCATATGCACGTTTTGATCCTCCCATATCAGGAGAAGCTATTGTAATATTATCTAAATTTAGATTTTTAATATGTGGTAAAAAAATGGTTGAGGCATATAAATGATCAACTGGTTTTTCAAAAAAACCTTGAATCTGATCTGCATGTAAATCCATTGTCATGATTCTAGTAGCTCCTGCTGCTTGCAATAAATTTGCTACTAATTTTGCAGCTATTGGCACTCTAGGTTTATCTTTTCTATCTTGCCTTGCCCAACCAAAATATGGTATTACAGCAGTAATATGTCTAGCTGATGCTCTTTTTGCAGCATCTATCATTAATAAAAGTTCCATTAAATTTTCTGTAGGAGGAATGGTAGAACAAATTATAAAAACTCGTATTCCACGAATAGACTCTTCGTATGAAACTTGAAATTCACCATCACTATATTTAGTTTTATTAGATTTACCTAAGGGTAAACCATAAGATTTAGCTATTTTTTCAGCAAGAGGAATACTATCCGTACAGGCAAATATTTTAGGATCTGGTTGTTTGATTTTCATCAGTTATATAAAGTTAGTTGTGTTTTACAAAGATATATTTTTTAAACCAACTTTAATAAATTCTTTTTAAATAGTTTAATTGAAATTAAACTCATTACAATTCCAATTCCTAAAAGAACACCGATTCTTGGTAACAATTCAATTAATGATAAATTACGAGCAAAAATATCGTAAAAACCTTGAATTCCCCAATAATTCACCGAAACTACAGCTATTTTTTGCATGATTGCAGGCATTGCAAATAAAGGTATCATACTTCCGCCAATTGCACTCATAGTTAATATTATCATTGAGCTTAACCCACTTAATTGCTTACGAGTTTTTGCTATAGACACTAAAAATATTCCAAAACTAGCAACTGCAAATCCAACAGCAAAAATCAAGATAAGTAAAGAAATTATATCTTTAAAAATTGGTAATCCAAAAGCAATCCAAGCAAATAAAAACATGACTATTAATTGTAAAATTGCAATGATTAAAGCAGCAAACATTTTCCCAAAAAGTATTTCTCTAGATTTTAAAGGTGAGTATAATAAACGTTTTAAAGTTCCTCCTTCTTTTTCATCTAATAAACCTCCACCAATTTCGGCAATACTAAACAATAACATCATAATTGCAGTTCCTGCAACAGCTTGAATTAATCCATAATTTGGTTGTTCTCCTTTATCTGCTTTTAATACCGGTGTCATTTCAAAATCTACAAAACTAGTATTTGAATTAGAATCATCGCTTTTAGTCGTTTTTTCTAGTATTCTTTTTTTCATTCCTGGAGCCATTCCTGCAAATTCTTTATCTAAAAAGCCTTCAATATTTTTCTGAATGGCTTTTTTACTCACTTTTTGCATTAAACTTTCCATTAGAACAGCTTGTAACATGCCAACTTCAATTTCTCTTGATTGATCGTATTTTAACTCTAACGGAATTGGATCATTGTTTTCGACTGCTTTTTGAAATCCGTTTTTTAAAACCAAAACAGCAACATAATTACCTTTTCTAACAGCATTATTAGCTTTATCTAAAGTTGTTTCAATAAGATTAATTCCTTTAATTGAATCTAATGATTTATATAGTGCTTGCGACTCGGTTGAATTGTCTAAATCGGTTATTAATAAGTCAATTTTTTTAGGTTCATTAGATTGTCCAATTCCACCAAATGCAAAAGCAA
>Ga0256844_10000668_pt1 | contig 13127 bp, 15 predicted proteins | sample MusselsmetaG_FD_189100 | JGI IMG/M metagenome (GOLD analysis project Ga0256844, IMG submission 189100) | Mussel associated microbial communities from hydrothermal vent at the East Pacific Rise, Pacific Ocean - Mussels | ecosystem: Host-associated > Mollusca > Shell > Unclassified ... | reverse complement strand
TCAGATTCAGGACTTGAATCGTTTACTCAAACAATTTAAGCAAATGCAGAAAATGATGAAGAAATTTTCTAAGGGCGGAATGAAGAATATGATGCGTAGTTTGAAAGGGCGTATGCCACCGGGAATGGGCGGTGGCATGGGTAATATGCCCTTTTAAATATTCGCCTGCTAGATAAGTATTCTGATTTTTTTGCAGTGCTTGATAATAATCTGAAAAAAAACAAAATAGAGCTTTATCTGTGTGCATATTTAGAGTAAAATGCCGGTCTTTTCTGAGCTGGCTTAAGTGCCTCTTAATCAGAAGGTTTTTCTTCGAGGACTTAATACAGTTTCCAGAAAATGCCTGCTCAGATTACGTGTCGTTCTGGAACTTATTGAATATATTGAGGAATTTAGACTAATGGTGACTATACGTCTAGCTCGTGGCGGTTCTAAAAAACGCCCATTTTATCAGATTGTAGTAACGGATAGCCGTTCTGCTCGTGATGGTCGTTTTATTGAGAAAGTAGGATTCTTTAATCCTATGGCTCGTGGCAAAGAAGTTCGCCTTGAGGTCAAACAGGATCGTATTGATCACTGGCTGGGTAATGGTGCACAAACTTCAGTGCGCGTAAATACATTGTTAAAAGAGTCAGGTAAAGCTGCAGCAGCAGCTTAAGCTTTAATCCGGCTTTAACGACTGTTTTATTTCTTTCTGGTTAATTAAGGATGAGCAGGGCTGAGAAACAATCAGTCCTGCTGTTCACAAATATGTCTGAACAATCTGATGAACTGCACGTTCTGGGTAAAATCTCAGGATATTATGGTGTCAGGGGATGGCTTAAAATTTATTCCTATACCCAGCCAAGAGAGAATATCGTTAGTTATAAAGATTTAAAACTTAAACTGGCAAATAGTCATCGTTCGAGTGCAGAACAATGGCAGGATATACAATTAGACAGCGGCAAAGCTCATGGCAAGGGTGTGGTGGCACACTTTGCCGGTTATGATGACCGCGAAGCTGCAGCCCGCTTAATTGGTGCTGAACTGGCCGTGTATCGCTCTGAGTTTAAGCGCACTGCTGAAAATGAATACTACTGGGCTGATTTAATTGGCCTGAATGCGCTTAATCTCGAAGGAGATGAACTGGGACAGGTGGTTCGTTTGCTGGAAACAGCCGCAAATGATGTACTGGTAATTAAACCTGTGCATCAGGCGCAAGCTGAAATTTTAGTGCCCTATGTGGCTGAACACTACGTAAAAAAAGTGGATATGGACAAGCGCACTATTTTGCTTGACTGGCCTATTGACTGGAATGAAAGTGACTAGCTTATTTATACTCAATAGCAGGTCGCTGGATAAATATGCTGCAGCGTATTGATGTGATTAGCCTGTTTCCTGAAATGTTCAGTGCATTGGACCAGGGCATAACAGGCAGAGCAATACGTAATGGTTTAATTGAACTGGCAATCACTAACCCCAGAGATTTTACTCAGGACAGGCATAAAACTGTTGATGACCGGCCTTATGGCGGTGGTCCGGGAATGCTAATGAAGGTAGCGCCTCTTAAAGAGGCTATACAGGCAGTTAAAAGTGATGAAAAAAACTCTAAGGTGGTCTACTTATCACCTCAGGGACAAAGGCTGACACAGAAGGTTGTTCACCAGCTGAGCAGCAATGAGCATCTGGTGTTATTAGCCGGTCGCTATGAAGGCGTTGATGAACGTCTGCTTGAACACTATGTTGATTATGAATGTTCAATTGGCGATTATGTTCTCAGTGGCGGTGAATTACCCGCCATGGTATTGATAGATAGTTTAATCCGTCTGATCCCTGGCGCACTAGGACACAATGAATCCGCAGTACAGGATTCGTTTTATTGTGGTTTGCTGGATCATCCGCATTATACCCGGCCTGAGCATTTTGCTGGTGAAAGCGTACCAAAAGTTCTGTTGAGCGGTAATCATAAAGAAATTGAGCTATGGCGTCTTAAGCAATCTTTAGGACGTACCTGGCAAAGGCGTCCTGATTTATTAGCAGAACGTCAGTTGAGTGAGCAGGAGCAGCAATTGCTGCAGATGTTTATTCAGGAACAAACACCTAATTAATATTTTTTCAAATGGCAACCTGGGTTCAGGGCCTAAGGTAATTGGAGCAAGTAAATGAGTAAGATAATTGATGCTTTAAACGCAGAACAAATGGGACGTGAAGTACCTAAGTTCGGCCCTGGTGACACAGTGGTTGTAAATGTAAAAGTAAAAGAAGGCGATCGTGAGCGCATTCAGGCCTTTGAAGGCGTGGTTATTGCTGTGCGTAATCGTGGCCTGGATTCGGCTTTTACTGTTCGTAAAATTTCCTATGGTGAAGGTGTTGAGCGTGTTTTTCAGACCTATAGCCAAATGGTTGATAGTATCAATGTTAAACGCCGTGGTGATGTACGTCGTTCTAAATTGTATTATCTACGTGACCGTCGCGGTAAGTCTGCACGTATTAAAGAGAAGCTGGGTTAAATTTTCCACAACTCTTGTTTATTTTAAAAAGGATACTTACTTTCAAGTATCCTTTTTTTTTGCAATGGTATTTTCAAACTATGAATCACATTCTGTTTGCCTTGCCTATTGCCAGACAACTGGCGGTAGATGTTGCGATTAATAATAACCATATTACTTCACTTCGCTATATTCTGATGAAAGATAATCGTTCAAAAAGCCCCGTACTATCAGATAAAGAAGACGTTTTTGCTGAGCAAATAAAGCATCAACTGCGTGATTATTTTGCGCCGCAAAAAATGCCGGATAAGGCCTTTTCCTTAAAGCTTGACTGGCACCAGGGAACAATGTTTCAGCAAAAAGTTTGGCGGGCGCTATTAAAAATTCCTTATGGTGAGGTGGTTACCTATGGGGTATTGGCAAAACAGCTTGATAGTTGTGCTCAGGCAATAGGTAATGCCTGCAGGCATAATCGTTTTCCCTTGATAGTACCCTGCCACCGGGTAGTTGCTGCCAGGGGAATTGGTGGTTATGCGGGTGATACAGTGGAAAAACAAAAAGGTGACATTCATTTTTTGCAGGTAAAACAATGGTTATTGGCTCATGAAAGAAAACATTGTCAACAAACAGCAACTTGCTGAAGATGAACGACTTATTGAACAATTTCTCGATGCTTTGTGGACTGAGCAGGGCTTGAGCCAGAATACTTTAAATGCTTATCAGACTGATTTAAAAGGTTTATCTAAATGGGCCGTCAGTAGTCATGCCTCGGGTTTGATTGTTCTGGATAAGGCACTATTGCAAGCCTATCTGGCGTATCGCTTATCAAAGGGTATAAAAGCCCGCTCAACGGCTCGAATGCTGTCCACTATACGCCGATTTTATCAATATCTTATCAGGGAAAACCAATTGACTGTTGACCCCAGTGCTTTGCTTGAATCACCTAAACTGGGGCTGCCTTTACCTAAAGTGATCTCAGAAAGAGAAGTTGAAGCCTTACTGGAAGCACCGGATGTTGATGATCCACTGGGCCTGCGTGATCGAGCCATGTTGGAATTAATCTATGCCACGGGCTTGCGTGTTTCAGAATTAGTCACTCTGGATATTTATGGTGCAAACCTGCAGCAGGGAGTAGTGCGGGTAATTGGTAAGGGCAGTAAGGAACGCCTGGTGCCCATGGGTGAAGAGGCTTTAAGCTGGATTGCACTTTACTTAAAAAATGCACGGGCTGATTTATTGTCGTCTGCTGTTTCTGATAAGTTATTTGTCACCCGTCGGGGCGGGGGAATGACTCGACAAACTTTCTGGTATATGGTTAAACGTTATGCCCGGCAAAGTGCTATCAGTGTCAGCCTGTCACCCCATGTGTTGCGTCATGCCTTCGCCACACATTTATTAAACCATGGTGCTGATCTACGTGTGGTGCAAATGTTATTAGGACATAGTGATCTATCCACTACGCAAATTTATACCCATATTGCCAAAGAACGACTTAAAGATTTACATGCCAGGCATCATCCCAGGGGGTAGTTATATCATGCACTTATGAGAGATATAAAAAGCATGAGTCCGATAGCGATGTTACTATTGAGAATTACTCTGTACGAGCTGTTATGGCAGAATAAGAATGCTGGTAGTGTGCTGTATAAATTGACAATTGTGTCTGGCCCACTAAAATGGACAAGCACATAATTTTAACTGTCGCTGGAATTTATTTAGGAATACAAAGATGCCTTCATTTGATATTGTTTCAGAAATTGATATGCATGAATTAAGCAATGCGATTAGCAATGCTAATCGAGCCATTACACAAAGATATGATTTTAAGGGAACTCAAACCACTATCAAGCAGTCAAAGGAAGAAGTAACTTTAAGCAGTGAGAGTGAATTTCAGGTTGAACAGGTATACGATATTTTTCTGACCGAACTGGTTCGGCGTAAGGTTGATGTCAAGAGCCTTGAAAAAGGTGACTTTAAGGGCAATGGCAAATTAATTGAACAAAAATTATTAATCCGCCAGGGAATTGATAAAGACAGTGCCCGAAAAATTGTGAAACTCATTAAAGATAAAAAATTAAAAGTTCAGTCAGCGATACAGGGTGAACAGGTTCGCGTCACCGGGAAAAAACGAGATGATTTACAAGCAGTAATGGCCATGCTCAAAGAACAGGACTTGGCGGTCGCATTACAATACACTAACTTCAGAGACTAAAATGGAAAAATTAATGGTTGTTAATAAAATAAAAAATACCCTGGCTTCACAAATCAGCTACCTTGGACTGGCGGCTGTTATTGTCAGCGGCAGTCTTCTCTCCAGCACCGCATTTTCTGCCTCAACACCTGAACTGGATGCAGCTCTGAATAAACTGATGCCTGGAACTAAACCCAGTAGTATTGAAGAAAGTGCCTTACCTGGTCTTTATGAAGTTAGCTACGGTTCAACAGTTTTTTATTTTAATAAAGATGCTTCTCTTATGTTTCGTGGTGACATTATTGATGTCAATAAACGGGTTAACTTAACCGAGAACAAACGTGGTGAGGCACGTGGTAAGTTATTAGCTTCTATGGATGAAAGCAAAATGATTGTTTTCCCAGCAAAAAATGAAAAAGCTAAAGTGACTGTCTTTACCGATATTGATTGTCCGTATTGTGTCAAACTGCATCGTGAAATGGCCGATTATAATGCCGAAGGCATTACTGTTCGTTATATGGCTTATCCTCGTTCAGGCATTGGCACTCGTTCTTATAAGAAAGCAGTTAATGTCTGGTGTTCAGATAATCCGGCGAAGGCAATGGGTGACGCGAAGGAAGGTAAAACTATCGCAGATAAAACTTGTGATAACCCGGTGGCCCAGCAATTTCAGTTAGGTCAGGCACTGGGAGTGAATGGTACACCATCAATATTTCTTGAAGACGGTACCAGCTTACCGGGATATGTACCGCCTAAACGATTATCTGCTGCTATTGATATGAATAAGTAACTCTTTATTATCCAGATGTTTTTCTTATGAGAAAGTCTGGATAAAACAGGCAGATAGTTGTTATCAATATAATAATGTTGCCAGCTTAGTTCGGTAACTTCGGGTCAAAGGCTCTGCAGAGCCTAAGGTTTCAAATACTTTTAACATGGCAGCCTTTGCTGCACCATCCTGAAAATCCATATCCTCTCTGACAATATAAAGCAGCGTTTCTAATGCCTGTTCATATTGGTGCGCTACGATATACTGGCTGGCCAGTTGCAGTCGGATTTCATTGTTATCAGGTGTTTTTTCTAATTGTTCAAGCAATTCATCCACCGCCGGTGCATCGCTGGTTGCCTGAACAAGTGCCAGTTCATCCTGGAGATTTTTTACTTCATCACTAACCTGTATATTGGCAGGCAATGCTTTTAATACAGCAGCACAATTTTCAAAATCACCTGATTGTAAATAAACACGGGCAATGGCAATATAAACATTACTATTAGAAGGATCCTGTTGATTGAGTTGTTTTAAAATCTCAGTGGCTTGTGCAAAGTGACCCTCAGAAGATTGTTTGAGTGCTTCCTTTATTTGTTTATCGGTCTCATTTTCAATATGGGCATCAAGAAATTGACGCAGTTCACTTTCAGTTTTGGCACCCATGAATTCATCAACCACTTTGCCATCCTTATAAAGTTTGACCGTGGGTAAATTACGGACACCAGCAGCGGCAACCAGTTCCTGCTGCTCATCCGCATTGACCTTGGCCAGAATAAAAGCCCCTTTGTAGTCATTGGATAACTTTGATAATAGAGGAATTAATACTTTACAGGGTTGGCACCAGTCCGCCCAAAAATCGACCAGAATGGGTTGCTGTTTGGATAGTTCGACAACCTGTTGTTCAAAATGACTGGCATCCTGAATATCAATAACAAAGGGAAAATCACTCATGTGTACTCATCCTGATAATAGTATGTGGTAAAAATCTATGCCTGATAAATGAGGCTTATTGATGCTTTTTTCAAGCAGTGCAACTGATAGCTTTATCAGGCTGGTACAGAAAAAAAGAATTCAGATGGCTGATTATAAGAAGAAAATTAAACCTTCTTATAATCAATGATGGCTGGGGCATTGCAGATTATGAAAACAGCGTTTCCAGACGCTGCATGGCCTCACGCAGATTGTCCATACTGGTGGCAAATGATATGCGCATATACCCCGGGGCACCAAAGGCGGAACCAGGTACCAGTGCAACCTCGGCCTGACTGAGTATATAATCCGCCAGCTCAACATCATTACTGACATTATCAGTTTGCGCAATAATCTGCTGCATATTAACAAAGGTATAAAATGCCCCCTGAGAGGGCAGTGCCTGCATGGCGGGAATGGCATTAACCGCGGCTACGACATAATCATGGCGTTCTTTAAAGGCTGCCAGCATCGTATGTATACAGCTTTGATCACCATTTAAGGCTTCCAGCGTCGCTGCCTGAGAAATTGAACAGGGATTTGATGTACTCTGTGACTGGATTTTAGTCATAGCGGCAATCAGATCAGCAGGACCTGCGGCATAACCGATACGCCAGCCGGTCATTGAGTAGGCCTTACTGACCCCATTCATGGTCAGTGTCTGGGCATAGAGTTCCGGACAGACTTGTGCAATAGTGCAAAATGGCTCATCGGACCAGACGATATGTTCATACATATCATCGCTGGCAATAATAATGTCCGGATAGTCTTTAAGTACAGCACCAATGGCTTTTAAATCAGCACGGGTATAGGTCACACCGGTTGGATTAGAGGGCGTATTTAAAACCAGGAGACGGGTTTTTTCAGTAATGGCTGCTTTTAATTGTGCCGGTGATATTTTAAAACCCTGCTCAATGCCGGCGCTGAGTGTTACCGGTTTGGCACCTGCCAGAATAACCATATCAGGATAAGATACCCAGTAAGGAGCCGGGATAATCACTTCGTCACCATCATTTAAGTAGGCCTGACATAAGTTATAAAAACTCTGCTTGCCGCCACTGGAAACCAGCACCTGCTCAGGTGTATAGTCTAAGTCGTTATCACGTTTAAACTTATCACAAACAGCCTGTTTAAGTTCTGCGGTACCACCCACTGCGGTATATTTGGTAAAGCCATCATTGATCGCTTTAATGGCGGCATTTTTTATGTGCTCAGGGGTATCGAAGTCTGGCTCGCCGGCACCCAGGCCAATAATTGCCTTGCCCTGGGCTTTTAATGCCTTGGCCTTAGCGGTAATTACCAGTGTTGCGGAGGGTTTTATTGCCTGTACTCGGTGAGATAATGCGATTTTAGATTTGTGTGTAGCCAAGTGAAGTGCCTCTAGCGTAAAATAAAGGGAATTCAGGTTTAAAAAACTGCCATAATTCTAGCACATAGTGTCTTGGAAAAGGCATAAAAAGAGAAATAAAATACTATGGGCAAACCATTCCAACTGGTTTCATCATTTTCTCCTGATGGTGATCAGCCGGCAGCGATAAAAATCCTCACCGAAGGGATTAATGATGGTGAAGCCGCCATGACTTTATTAGGGGTTACCGGTTCGGGTAAAACCTTTACCATGGCCAATGTCATGCAGCAATTGCAGCGCCCGACATTAATTCTGGCTCACAATAAGACTCTGGCGGCACAGCTTTATGGGGAAATGAAAGAATTTTTCCCCTACAACTCAGTGGAATATTTTGTTTCCTATTATGATTATTACCAGCCCGAGGCCTATGTGCCTGCCTCCGATACTTTTATCGAAAAAGATGCCTCAATTAACGAACATATCGAGCAGATGCGTTTATCAGCAACCAAGGCCCTGTTGGAAAGAAAAGACACCATTATTGTTGCCTCAGTTTCCTGTATTTATGGTTTGGGCGATCCAAAATCCTATTTAAAAATGCTGCTGCATGTGGTCAAGGGGGACCGGGTTGATCAGCGCACTATTTTGCGGCGTCTGGCTGAATTGCAGTATAAGCGTAATGATGTGGAACTGCATCGGGCCACCTATCGAGTACGGGGTGATGTCATTGATATTTATCCGGCTGATTCAGATAGTGAGGCCGTGCGTATTGAATTGTTTGATGATGAAGTTGAGGCACTCAGTTACTTTGACCCGCTGACCGGAGAAGTATTACGCCGTGTGCCGCGTATTACCGTTTACCCCAAAACACACTACGTGACCCCAAGAGAAACCTTACTTGAGGCAGTAGAAAAAATCAAGCAGGAACTCAAAGAACGTCTGGCACAATTATATTCACTTAATAAGCTAGTTGAAGCCCAGCGCCTTGAACAACGTACTCAATTAGATATTGAAATGATTATGGAGCTGGGTTATTGCTCGGGCATTGAAAATTATTCTCGGTATTTATCCGGGCGTGAAGTGGGTGAGCCGCCGCCCACCTTTCTGGATTACCTGCCGGATGATGCCCTGCTGTTTATCGATGAAAGCCATGTGACTGTGTCTCAGGTAGGAGCCATGTATAAGGGCGATCGTTCCAGAAAAGAAAATCTGGTGGAGTATGGCTTTCGACTACCCTCAGCGCTGGATAATCGACCGCTGAAATTTAATGAATTTGAGCGCCTTGCACCACAAACTATTTTTATGTCAGCAACACCGGGTCTGTATGAAGCAGAAAAGTCAGGGGCAGTTGCTGAGCAGATCGTCCGGCCTACAGGCTTAATAGATCCGCCGGTTGAAGTTCGCGTGGCAACGACTCAGGTAGATGATCTGCTTTCAGAAATTCATAAACGCGTAGATGTAAAAGAACGGGTTTTAGTCACAACGCTGACAAAACGTATGGCAGAAGATTTAACCGACTACTATTTAGAACACGGGGTGCGTGTGCGTTATCTGCATTCTGATATTGATACTGTGGAGCGGGTAGAAATTATTCGTGATTTGCGCCTGGGTGAGTTTGATGTGCTGGTGGGTATTAATCTGCTTAGAGAAGGGCTGGATATTCCGGAGGTATCACTGGTGGCAATTCTGGATGCAGATAAAGAAGGTTTTCTGCGTTCTGAACGTTCTTTGATACAAACTATGGGACGGGCTGCCCGCCATGTTCATGGTGAAGTGATCCTTTATGCTGACCGGATAACCGGCTCTATGGAAAAGGCCATGGCAGAAACAGCACGTAGAAGAGAAAAACAAACAGCCTATAATAAAGCACATAATATTACCCCCAAAGGCATTAAAAAATCGGTTAAAGATATACTCGAAGCAACCATTCCCGGTGCGGGACTGGCCGTGGCTAAAAACAGAAAAGTGGCGGAGGCAGCAGGGCGCTATGAACTCATGTCCCGACAGGAGTTAGAACAACAGATTAAAGAAATGGAAGATAAAATGTATACGCATGCACAAAATATGGAATTTGAGCAGGCAGCTCATCTGCGCGATCAGATTAAATTACTGCAGGATAAATTTATCAGTCTCTAAAATTAAAAAATACTTGCTAAAAATCATCAGGCTAGGTATTATACGCATCGTTTCCAGTGTATTCACACAGGCAGGAAACAATGGCGACCCTATAGGCGCGTAGCTCAGTTGGTTAGAGCACCACCTTGACATGGTGGGGGTCGGTGGTTCGAATCCACTCGCGCCTACCAATAAAATCAATGACTTATAGTTTTTTTGGCAGTAAAATGCTTTCTTTTATTTCTCCTGGTTACAATTCTGGTTACAATTCTGGTTACAATCTCAAAAATGTGCGTTTGGTTACAATGCTTGTTTAAATTACTCAATTAACGATATCTATTGACTAAGTTATTTACGATTTCGATAAATTCATCTCTAAGCCTCTTGGGCTTCATTACCTCGACTTGATCACCAAAACCCAATAGCCACCATTTTAATTGTCGAGTATCTTTAACCGTGGCAGTGATCTGAATTCGACCATCTCTTTTCTCGAACATTGTTTGATCATCACTTAAGGGTGATTCAGATAAATGTTTGGCTGCTACAGGCTCAAAAATCACAGTAAGCCTGATCTTTTTATCTTCAAAATCGGCATAATCAAAACTGCCAGAATCAATGACATGATCCAGCTTAAAATCATCAGGTGCCTCAGCAAGACTATGCAGTAATTCACAGCCAGTGAACCGATGCAGGGCATAATGCAACGGTTCATAACTTTTGATACTGGCGACCAGATAAACGGCTGTTTCTCTAAAGACCAATCCCAGAGGGTTCAATACATAATCACGGATCTGATTATCGTAGCCACGTCTGTATTGAGTTTTAATTTGTTTTCCTTCAAATAGACCCTGATAAACGGCGGCTAACACATCTTCATTAATTGTTGCTGGTTTTAATGGCTGGGTACGGGAGAGTATTCTTACTTTGTCTGACCATAATGCCATCTTATCTGTACCAAGTGCATTAAGCACATCCTCTGAGCTTTCAAAGTAGGGTTTTAGAACTTCTTTAACTGATTGAGGCACTAATTCAGACAGAAATTGATCAACCAGCTTAAAGGTCAATGCCATTGATGGGTCAATGGCTGGAATCTGTTGTATTTTACTATCTTTTGTCCAGAACCAACCAATTTCTACTTTGTAACCGTCATTTTGTAAATCTGGAAATAAAGTGGAAAGTTCATTCAAATCTCTTTGAATGGAACGAAAATCAATATTGAAATTGTTTTGAAGTAATTTTTCATGTAAATGTCTACTACTGATTTTATTCGGCGAACGGGGAATAGATTGCAACATATAAACTAATCGGAGTGCTTTTGACATCGTAATCCCTTAAAAAATAATAACAATACAATGGATTATAGCATAATAAAATTATGGCGACAGTTAGTGTCGCAGATGTGGTTCTAGACTCTATTAAAAAATTGCATTTTATTTAAAATAGAAACTGATTTTGATAGAAAAGGCTAAGAGGAAATTAAGAGAGATGCCAGCAAATTTAAATGCTATGTAAAGCTAACACTATTGAAATAGAAGATATGAGTCAAGATCAGAGGCAGTTTTTAATTGGTCTTAATAGCAAATTATTAGAGTTTGAAAAGCAATTAGTGAAAGAGTCTGAACTCTTAGTTGAGCAGGCTGAAAAGTGATTAATTGAGTCAGATGATTGGATTGGAGATTATGAAGTTGAATACCAAATTGTCTTTAGTGTATCTGAATTTGATGAAGAGTCAGATAATGTATTAATGGAACTTACTGAAGGATTGAAATATTTAAAAGGCAAGACTAAACATTGGTTTTTAGATAGAGAAAATCATAGTAAATTTCAGTGCTGGGAAAAATATCCAATGTATGGTGAATTTCACTGATGGTTATACCATTGTTTATATGATCATGCAGTTATTAATGAAGATGGCGATGGCTTAGGTTCTGCAGATATCCTAAGTAATTGGAGAAATAGGAGTAGATATAAATTTGATATATCAATTTTATATCCATGTTAAAAAACTATGAAAAAAATTAAAGATTATATGGCACATACAATTACAATTATTGATGACAATCAGTCAAGTTCAGGTGGCATTAAAGGAGTGTCAACAGGGTTTACTGAGTTTGACAAAATAACATCAGGTCTTTATCAAGGGCAATTAATCGTTATTGGAGGGTGTTCTTCAATGGGCACTTCAATATTTGCTATGAATATTATTGAAAATGTAGCGTTGTTATCTAAAAAATATGTTTGTGTCTTTAGCTTAGATATGACTGCTAACTCATTAATACAGAGAATGTTATCTTCAATTGGTGAAATTGATCAAAATAAAATGCGTACAGGCTGTTTAAATAATGATGAATTGAATCGTCTAACGAATGCCTCAATTTTATTAAGCCAATCAAATATTATGATAGATGACTCTTCAATTATAACAACAAAAGATATACAAAAAAAAATTGAGATGCTAAATATAATTTATGATATTGAACTAGTTGTTATTGATTTTTTGCAATTAATTAAACCAGTGTTTATCTCAGAGTCATGTGATTCGTATATATCAGAAATTATGAAAGAGCTAAAGTTGATAGCAAAAAAACTCAACTTGATTTTGATTGTTTTGTCAGATGTTAAAGTTGAAGTTGAAAGTCGGCTTAATAAAAGACCTATGCTCACTGATCTAAACAGTGAGGGGATGGTTAGTAAATATGCAGATTTAGTTTTATTTGTTTATCGGGATATTATCTATAATTATGAATTAACGGATAAAGATACTGCTGAAATTATAATTGAAAAATATCGTTATGGAATTACTGGAAATTTCAAATTGAGATTTATAGGTTGCTATTGTAAGTTTGAAAATAATGATTCAGTGCAATAAAAAAATATATTTTTTTGTTCGATTAAATATTTGTATTATTTTTTCTTGTTAGAAATAAATTAATTGTTTTGGTTTTTATATAATTCTAAAGGAGGAACAAGTCATGAGAAGTCACTTAAATTATTCGGAATGTTTAGAATTATTTACAGGTCAGTTTAATCAATCAGCTAATAATGCTTTTAGAAAACTATTTGTTAATAAAACAAAAGTAAAGCGATTGATTATTTCTGGTGAACAAGGTGTTGGGAAATCGAAAATTGTTTCTAGTTGGGTGAAAAGGTTAGAAGGTAAGCGGGTAGGTAATGGGCGTGATCGAGCGCCCGCTCCCGTTTAAGCAACAATTTTCCATTCAAATTTCTCAATTATTTTATAGTCAGGGTACAATTCTAAATTAAGTTTTT
>Ga0256844_10000667_pt1 | contig 13138 bp, 16 predicted proteins | sample MusselsmetaG_FD_189100 | JGI IMG/M metagenome (GOLD analysis project Ga0256844, IMG submission 189100) | Mussel associated microbial communities from hydrothermal vent at the East Pacific Rise, Pacific Ocean - Mussels | ecosystem: Host-associated > Mollusca > Shell > Unclassified ... | reverse complement strand
CTGTGAGTGAAAGTTCTAGTGCTTTTTGTGTAGCGGGAAGTGGATTGGGAATCTGTTCCCAAAGGAAAGCACGTGCCTCTTCTACTGTATGTATATTCTGTGCTTTTAAAAGAAAAGCCTCCAAGGTATTTTAATCCTCTAAACTTACGATTATTTTACCTTCAGCTATTTCTTGAAGTGCAATATCTGCATATTTCATTCCACTGGTATCATAGTCCAATACAGGTGCTGCACCATTTCCTATGGCTTCTGCTCTTTTGCCTACTGCATTTGTAAGAAGATACTTATCAAAATCTAATCTTTCTAACGCTTGTGCTGTTAATTCTTCCGTTCTCATTTTAATTCCTTTAATCTAGTTATTGTAACATATTTTATACAAGGTCATTTCTATTTTACAATTGAGCAAAGTGACATATCGCCTTTAACAATAGACAATAAGTTTCCTTTTTCAAACATGTTACATACTACTATCGGTAGCCTATTTTCTTTTGCTAAAGCAATAGAAGTATCATCCATTACTTTAATATGATCATTTAAAGCTTGGTCATAAGATAAGGTATTAAGCTTTACTGCGTCATCAAACTTATTGGGGTCTCTATCATATACACCATCTACTTTAGTTGCCTTAATAAGAAGCTCGGCTTCTACTTCGGAGGCTCTTAATGTTGCAGCCGTATCCGTGGTAAAGTATGGGTTACCTGTACCACCAGCGAAGACAACGACACGACCTTTTTCCAAGTGGCGTCTAGCACGACGGACGATAAATGCTTCACCTATCTCTTGCATGTCTATTGCAGATTGAAGTCTTGCTTCAAGACCACAGTGTTCCAATGCTTCTTGAATAGCCACACCATTGATAACAGTAGCAAGCATTCCCATATAGTCACCTGCTGTTCTAGCGATGATGCCATCTGCGGCTGCTGATACACCACGAATGATGTTACCACCACCCACAACAACTGCTACTTCAACACCAGCATCTACCAATCCTTTAATCTCACCAGCAATAAAATTAAGAATTTGTGTATCAATTCCATACCCTTTTTCACCAGCTAAAGCTTCACCAGAAAATTTTACTAACACACGTTTAATCACGAAAAGCCTTTTTATATATTTTCGCGATTATAACTGAATATTGGTTAGGAGGGGTTTAAATTTTTAATGAAGGTTACTCCTCAAGAAACTATCTCATCCAACATAATATTTTCAACATTTAATTCATGAAAATTATTGTTGGCTTTGACTCCTTCTGCTGTTACAAAAACCAACCGAAGTTCTGCACTTTTCTTTTGACGTACCCCATACTTTCTAAACATCATCAATTTATTTTCAAGCTCTTTTTTATATTGTTTACTAATTTCAAACTCGCCTTTGTAATATTTACACTCTACTATATCATACTGACCCATGCCATAATCAACAACAATATCTATCTGTGCTCCAGTTTCACCTTTTTCTCTTGCTTGACTACTCCAGTAACCATAAGATGCATTAGCCCCACTCATACCTCTTGCCCGTAAATAAAGATGTATATTGGAAAGAATAATGGACTCAAAGGCAAACCCACGCCATATGCTGTAGCTATGTGTTTGCATCTGTTTACTCCAATATCCAGGGACTATCTGAGCGATGTCATTTTTACTCATCTTCTTAATCCACTTATTATGAAACAAAATATATGAATCAGCAATGATATATTTTGTCTCTCTACTCTTCATACCATACTTCGTTACACCACGTATAAAACCACACTCTTCCAGTTCACTTATAGTATCCTTTATCTTCCCACCCGTTACACTAAGTTTTTTTGCTGACTCACTAAGTGTATACCCTGAACCTTTTTCACATAATAAATCAACCACCTGCTTATGAAAGCTGGACTTATCCATAAATAAAGAGTTAAATACCTTATCATACTCTCCATACATAAGTCCACTCAATTTAAAAAATAAATCATCTATATTTTGACTAATTGATTTTTGAGGTTCTAAGTAAGAAAGATACTTTGCCACTCCTCCAAAAATCATATAAATTTCAGTGGCCAATTTCTCACCTATGTCAAAGCCTTTTTCTTTAAGTAGATACTCTTTTGTATCGTTTAAATCAAAAGGGCTCATTGCTAGTGTTTTTGTCACTCTGTTGTGCAGTGGGCCAGTAGCATCTTCAAGAACTCTTTTTTTAATCCATGAGGCATTAGAACCGCAAAGTATCATCACAATATTTTTCCTAGGTTCACAATAAGTATTCCAAAAATACCCCAAAGCATCAAGAAACCCTGCTTTTTCTTGTGGGTCAACCCAAGGTAGTTCATCTATAAAAATAATAATTTTCTCTGTATGTTTTTTCTCTTTTATTTCATTATCTATCGTTCTTTTTAAAAACCTAAATGCATCGCTCCAATCTTCTATATCAGTTTTAGGTTCTGCACGAAACCACTCATATACTTGTTCTATAAAGTTTTTCATTTGTACTTCTTTTCGTGCATCAGAAGTACCTGTAAACTCAAAAAAAAGACACTCTTGTTTAAAGGTTTTAAAAATATTATTGACTAAATATGTTTTTCCTATACGTCTACGTCCATAAATAGCCACAAGTGAACTGTCACTTCTATCACACAGAACAGTAAGCTCTTTCATTTCACTTTTTCTTCCAATCATTCACAATCCTATGCTTATTTTCCTTATTATAACATAAAATAAAAATAAGTCAAAATATGATAGGTTTATTTATATAATATATAAGATTAGAAAAAATAAGTGTAATACTTAATCATTTATTTTTAAATAATTAGAATATACAAGAAGTAAAATATTATCAAATACTAATAAGTCTAATTGGATTAATATGTTTAGAGTTTTTTGTTGCTTGAAATATTAGTTTACGTGATACTTTACCAACTACATAACCTCTTCGTATTTTAGAGCCTACACGAATAGTAGGAGCAATCTTAGATAGACCTGCATACACCGTATGCATTTTCCCACTATGTGCAATAACCACAACTTTCCCTAACATACTACTCTTTCCTGCAAAAACAACTTTTCCATTAAGTATATTTTGTACTTTTGCATTTGGGTTTGGTGCCCTTAGTGTCACAGATTCGTTAAATATTTTTATCTTATAGACTGGATCTATATATGTTCCAAACTTCTTGATAAGCCTAGCACCTACTATAGGAGAGATGGTTTTTCCTCCTCTATACGCAAAGGTTTTAGATTTTTTATATGAAGAGTGTACTTTTCTTACTTTTTCAGATTTTTTATAAACTCTTTTACGTGCAATTTTAGCTTCATTATCTGCTTTTTTCGAAACCAATATTGCAGCTTTTTTTGCTTTTTCTGTTTTTGCTCTTCGTATAGCAGCTTTTGCTTTTTTCGCTTTTTTCGCTTTTTTTCTAGCTAAAGCTTTTGCTCTACGTATTTTACGTTTACGCTCTTTTTCTAAGCGGATAGCCTCTCTTTTCTCTGCTGCTCTTTTACGTGCATCTTCCACTTCTTGCTTTTGTAATATATTTAACTTCGCCAATGTACTACGCAGTGAAGACTGCTTATCTACTAAATTTTGAAGTTTTGACTGATATTTTTCCTCATCATCACCAAGGCTTGCAACAAGTTTCTTTTTTTGTTCCTTTTGATTCTTATATAACTTTCTCTTTTTTATAATACTTGTTATAGATTTTTTTGTCTTATCTCTTTGATATCGCTTATTTTTCTTTGATTTTTTAAGTATTGCAATATCGGATCTAAGGGACTTTAACTCTTTGGCATTTTGTTTTTTATATGCTTTATATACCTCATATGATATGATAGACTTTTGTGTGGGGTTTTCAAACTGTTTCATCGCATAGATAACAGAAAATTGATCGGAAAGTAAAGAGACAAATGATTTATGCTTCTCATCTATCTCGGTACTTGTTACTTTCAGGTTTGCTTCAGAAGTGGCTAACTCTTTTTTAAGTTTTTTATACTCTTTTTCACTTTTCTCTTTATTTGTACCCAACTTCTCTAATATATGTTCTAAGTAGTTGATGTCCTTTTCTGCTTTATTCATATCAGATGCGATATTATCTAACTTACGGCTTGCCTTTTTTTTATCTGCACTCATTTTAGATAAATCTTTTTGAGAGTTTTCTATTTTAGTACTAGTTGATACTCCAAAAACCAAGGATAAAGACAGTAGTAACCAAACTATTAAGGACTTCACTCCCCTTCTCTCTTTGCAGTAAATACAACCGTATAAACTGCGACAATAACTATCAATAATGCCACTGACAGTAATATAGCTATATCAGTCATTTTAAATAATGCCTCTTTATTTTGTACCATCATATCTATGCCTGAATTTACAGCCCACCTAAACTTTAAATAAAGAAAAAACATACTTGTAAACAAGGCTGCTAAGATTGCATCAAATATTGCTATTTTAAATAATATCCCAGAACGTAACATAAATGGTGCACCAAATATCTCCATGACTTGCATACGTTGCTTATGTGCATATTTCCAAATCTCCATCTGTTTGACTATAAGAAACAAACTAACCACTGCCATAAAAACAATAAAGATTTTAAGTGAAAACTTAATAAAGGAAAAAAGTCTATAACTAGAACTATAAGAAGAACCAAAAGTTTCTACACGCTTCACGTTTGCATCTGCTTCAAGATCATTTTTTATTCCATTGAGCCCATTCATACTTAAATATGAATCTAACCTCACGGAATAAAAATGTGGTAATGCCTCTAGTATTTCTTTGGAAGCGTCTTTAGTTACACCTTTGGCTATTTCCGAAACTATACCTTCTCGCTCTATCTTTTCAGATGTGCTTATGTGTGAATTTAAAGACTTAAAAGTCTCTAGGCTTGCTGGTTTATTCGTAACTACAAGCATAGAGTAGCCCTCTTTAAGTCCTTTTTCGTAACTCTCTGTTGTTCTGTCAAATACTAAGTAAAACTCAACACCCAACAAGATAGCCATAAGTGGCAATATAAACATAAGATGATTTTTAATGAACTTCATATACACCCTTATTTTCTATAATAAAATGTCTATATGGCAAAGAAAATATTGATGGAATCTTATGCGTTACTACAAGTACAGTAGTATCCAGTTGCTGACAGGCATTTTCCATCAAGTCCCAAATCACATTTGAAGAGTAGTCATCTAGGTTACCTGTAGGTTCATCTGCTAGTATAACTACTGGATTTTTGGCCAAGGCTCGTGCTACACCCACACGTTGTTGCTCTCCACCAGAAAGTTCCAATGGATATTTATCAGCATGTTCAGAAAGCTTTACATGTTTCAATAGTCTTTGTGCTTGCGTATTTTGTACATCTACCGAGTAACCTGCTATCATCAAAGGCAAGACTACATTTTTAGCTACTGTCCATTCATTGACTAGTTTATAGTCCTGAAATATAATACCCAAGTGTGTTCTAAGTTCTTGCAACTTAGATTGACGGGCATGTGCCAAATCAAGACCACCTATTACTAGATTACCTTCATGGGGTTTCATTTCACCATAGAGGGCCTTCAAAAGTGTTGATTTACCTGAACCACTGGGTCCCGTAATAAAAATAAATTCACCCTTTTTGATGTTAAATGTTGCATCTTTTATAATCTCTTTGGTTCCCTCATCATACGTGAGAGTCAAGTTAGAGGCAGCAATAACATTAGACATTCAATAACTCCATAATCTTTCTATGTGCCTTGTAGTTCGCTGATGTCCTTACAGGAGCAGAAACAAAGTAGCGACAAGACGTTTTATCTAAAAATATATATTTATGCTCTGGTCTATCGAAGCTTCCAAAAGCACATTTTATAAGTAGTCTCTCATCTTCCGTTTTGTACATCCGTTCAAAGTGTACAAAGTACCCATCAAAGACTAAAGTTTTTTTTGGTAAATCATTTTCGATACCATTTCTATATTTTACAATATTAAAATTAAAATCAAGCACTAAACTCTTCTCTTCTGAACTCTCTTTACATTTAACATGCACATCATAAATATCTTTCTCTTGCCTCTTCCATCTAGCTTCATATTTTGATGTCACACCCAAAGCTTCATTTTTACGCACTTCCACTTCTATCTTAGGTATAGAAAAAAATGTCTCTAACGAATACCAAAAGTACTTGTCACTATCTGTACGAAGTTCCAATCGTCCACCTACATTTAGAACTCTCATAGATTCACCTAAAAACGAAGGACTTATCACACGACGATGTGGCTTCTTGTCCCAAGGTACAGGGAAATGTACAAATATTTGTTCACATACATTTGAAGGCAACATTTCTAAAAAAAGTCTAGCATCATAGTTTACTACCCAAATGTTATCCAGATTTTGAAGCTCTATTTGTTTGAGTACTTGCTGCGCTGAGGGTGTGTGTATCTCTAGGCCTATAAAGAGTGTATCTTGGTTTTTATTTGCTTGGAAAAGCAAGTGCTTCCCTGAACCAAAACCTACCTCAACAGATACCTTCTCCTTTGGAAAGCTTATTTCTTCAAAGTTTTCTATTTTTTTAAAGTACTTCGATGAAAGTGCAGCTTTTGTATTGGAGATGCTTATGTTTGAACTTAATACATCTAAACCAAGTTCTTTAGAAACTATGCCAATAGCCTCTTTAAGTATATTTACTTTAAGTGGTCGTGTCACCTTGTCATATTTTAGTAGTGTGGCTTTACTGTTTGGCTTTATCTGAAGCAAAAATTCTTCACCTTCATGCTCCACACCTATCACTTCATCATCAGAAGTTAAAGACTTTGCATGCAAAGTCATTACCTTGCTTTGTGCTAAAGATGGTACTATGCAAGTACTATCAAAAGGGCTCACTTTTAAATGTGGCATACTTCTATCTTATAGTGCTAGCGAAGTAGATTTACTAGGTTTTGTCATCGTATCATCATAACTTTTAGCAATAATACGATAATTATAATTGTTTCCTGGACGTACAAAAGTATCTATATACTCTACCATGAGCTGTCCATTAACTTGTGTTACATATTTCCAAGGGCCTGCATTTATTGATCTTTCTATAACATATCTGTTTATGCTTTGGTTACTATGTGGTGCCCATAGTATCTTAACTATACCAGGTGCAACATTATATGCTTTAACAAAGGAAATTGCATTCAAAGCTGGTCTCGTTTTTACTTCAAGCACAGAGCCATGACTAGACTCTTTTCCTAAAGAAAATGTTGTAAATGTATAGTGGTAAACTCTATTTGGGTTCACGTGTGTGTCCACAAAATGTGTTGCATACCTACTATCTGCCGTACCTATACGTTTAAAGCTCTGTTTACCCTTTTTAGGCGTTGCTCTATATATGTTGATACCATGCACACGTCTGTCTTCTATTTTCTCCCATTCAAATCCTACTGAATTCTGCATAGGCAAAGCTCTCACTTTTTTGATGGTTTTTAATGTAAGGTCTGTATCATATATCATCATGCCTTTGATGCCTGAAGCACAGTTATTTAAAAGTAGTAAAAAGAGTACCGAGAGTAGAAGGGTTGATTTTTTCATTGATTTCGCCTTGGTCAAAATATTTGCTCATATACGTTGTCATATCATCAAAAAGTGGAGCTACAAACTCCATTTTCTCACCCGTGTGTGGATGGACTAAATATAGTAGATACGCATGCAGATAAACTCTCGGTATTTTATCTCTTTTGGTCTTAAATCCATATAAATCATCGCCCAAGATATGACGTCCTAAAGTGTTAAGATGTACACGTATTTGATGTGTGCGTCCTGTGTAAAGTTTAGCAGCCACAAGTTCCACATCCCATTTACTCGAAAGCAGTTTCACAAAAGCAGTTTTTGCATTTCTACCATCTTGAACCACAGACATCATTAATCTGTTTTTAGGATTACGTGCTATGGGTTTGTCTACTGAGACATCATCTTTAAGTGGACAGTCTATGAGTGCTAGGTAGTACCGCCCCATACTCTTGTCTTGTAACTGTTCAGAAAGTTTTTCATGCGTCTTGTTGTCCTTAGCCACCACCAAAGCCCCCGTAGTCTCTTTGTCTATACGATGCACGATGCCATGACGCTCCTCGCCACTTATGGTAGAAAGTGAAATTCCTTTATGTATAAGCCAATCCACAAGCGTAGCCCCCTTCACCGATGGAGCAGGATGCACGACAAGCCCAGAAGGTTTGTTTACCACGAGCAAGTACTCATCTTCATACAACACCTCCACGTCAAAGTCTATGGGAGGTACCACACATTTTTCTGCCTCTTTGAACTCATACGAGACTTCATCATTCTCTACTACCTTAAAGCTTGTCTTAGTCACTGTCTTACCATTGACTGACACAAGCCCATCTTTCACAAGTTTTTCTACTTGGTTGCGACTAACGTCAAGCTCTTGGGCTAGTGTTTTGTCTATGCGATTTGAAGTTGTAGTCTTAAATATGTTCATTTTTCTTCTTTTAGATTATTTTCAAATAGTGTGTATTTCTCATGTATCCCTTCATTCAAAGACCATACTTTTGACTCCATATCAAAGTCATTTGCCTGTACGTCTTTGTCATTTCCGTGATACTAGAAGTCTTTCTTGCTCTTTCGGCTCATAATATGTTCTAGCTTTCTCAAGCAAAGAACTAAGTTCAGCCTTAAAGATATAACGTGGGTTCATCATAAACAGCCTTGTTCTACCCACTGTTTTACTTACCAAAACACCACCTAGTTCTAGTCTTTCTAACTGTTTCTGTATAGGGTCTATGCTACTCTCATAAAAATCTGCCATCTCTTTAGCATACCCCTCACCTCTAGCTAAGATATACTGTAACACACGCTCACGATTTTTAGAGCCAAAAAGTTCTTCTAACATTTTATCCTACTTTATAGGTGTTAAAACCTATTTAATATATTTTATTACCTATATTATAGGTTTTAAATGTTGTTTTGTCAAGTATATTAATCTTGAACATGTAAATCAAAATAATTTCAATAAACAGATAGTTAGATATCATCCCTATCCCAACGTTCAGGGTCTAAGAAAGTATCATCATGTATATGTTTAAACGAGGCTTTGAACATCTTAAAAATATCTTTGTTGTCTGCTTCTAGTCCTGCTAGCCATGCTTTCGTAGATGCTCTTGCATGAGGCATCTTTACATCTTTTAGCATAGCAGGACAAGCCTCATCTCCGATGATTTGTAGGTTATTTTCTTCTGCGAAGTCACGTAATTGACGTTCTCTTACTTGTATGAGTGGGCGTATGAGGTGTGTGCCTCTGCTTGTCTTGTAAATGGGAGCTAAGGCTCTCATGCTTCCATTGTAAAACATGTTCATAAAAAAGCTCTCTACTGTATCATCGAAGTGATGCCCAAGAGCTATCTTATTGAAACCATGGTCTTCTGCGTAAGAGGACAATGCCCCTCTTCTCATACGTGAAAAGTAGCTACAAAATGAAGAGTTTTCACGTATGGCATCTTGGGAAACCTCAAAGATATTGGTGTCAAACACCGTGTGCTTTATCTCATACTCTTCGCAATGCTTAGTCAAGAACGCATAATTCTCATCTGGCATACCATACTTGATGGTACACGCCTCAAATTCAAAGTTAAAAGGTGCATGTCTTTGCACGTGTTTGAGTGCATGTATAAGTGACAAAGAATCCTTACCTCCACTTAAACCCACAAGTACCTTGTCTCCCTCACCTATAAGATTGAACTCTGCGTTAGTCTTACCTATGATTCTGAGTAGCTTTTTACTCATAGGGATAGTTTTGGCTTTGGTTCGTCTTTGCTTATCGTCCATTTTTCCTACTTTTGTATGGCTTCCACCATAGAGAGTATAAAATCAGCCGATATCTTAGCCGAAGACTCTAAGAATTCATCGAAGTTAAAACTTGCATCCATATCTGCACTATCTGAAATAGCTCTGAGTATGAAAAAAGGCACATCAAAAGAGGAACATACCACAGCCACAGAAGCTCCTTCCATTTCTAAGGCAGATGCCCTAAACTCAGAGCCTATCCAGTTTTTACGTTCTGCATTGTGAACAAACTGGTCGCCTGTAGCAATGACACCCTCTTTAAGTATCAATCCTTTAGACTTTGCTACCTCTTTTGCAATAGTCCGTAAACCTATATCTGTAGGGATGCACACTTCCCCCTCTGGTACATACCCAAAAGGATGTCCAAAAGCAGTGATGTCCAAGTCATGCTGACAAAGCCCATCTGCGATGATAAGATCTCCTATCTTCAAGTCTTCACTTATAGCTCCTGCCACACCAGAAAAAAGTAAGGTGTTGCAGCCAAATTTCTCTATGAGTATCGTAGCCGTTAGCGTTGCAAAAACTTTACCTATCTTAGAATACGCAACCACAACCTCTTGCCCATCATAAGTTCCCTCATAATACGTATTAGCGGCATATACCGTTTCTTTGAGATTATCTAGTTTTGCAACTATAGGTTCTACCTCTTCAGGCATTGCACCCATAATGGCAATCTTAGACATCTAATTCCTTAATAGCCATAATTGTTGCCTCTAGTGAAGTCATATCTGAAACATTAAAATGAGGCTTCTTTGTAGCCTTACGATTTAACCCTTTAAGTACATTCCCATGTCCAAACTCAATATAGCAATCTACATCATCATCTATATTTGCCATAGAGTGCTTGTAGAGGGAGCAAGTCTAATGCTTCTGCTTTTGTACTGTATGCTTTGGCAGTCACATTGGAGATAACAGGAGCGATGAACTCATCTTTCAACACCTCTTTTAGTTTTCTTTCAAGTGGTGCAGATGCAGACTCAAGAAGTGGGCAATGAGATGCCACAGACATATCTAGAAGCATCGCTCTTTTAGCACCAGCATCTTTAAGTACAGCCACAAGTTCTTCAAGGTCACTTTTTATCCCTGCTATGACAATCTGTCCGTCTGCATTATAATTGACTGCCCATACTTGTTTACTATCAGCACGCTGTGCTTCACACACCAATTCTACTGCTTCATCTGAAAGTCCCAAAGATACTAGCATTCCTACCTCTTGCTTAGAACAAGCCTCTGCCATAAGCTCACCTCTAAGATTTACAAGCTTCACAGCATCAACAGCATCCAATGCACCTACTGCGACAAGCGCGGTAAATTCACCAAGAGAGTGCCCCATCGTGAGGACAGGTTTTATACCTGTTGCATCCGTAAAAAGTTTATGTGCCATAGCACCCACAAGTAAAATAGCAGGTTGAGTATATGCAGTCTGACTTAGAAGAAAGTTTTCCTGAAAAAGTAACTCTGAAAAATCTATACCTGTTTGGATACTCGCATCGATGAGCATTTTTCTTGCTACGTCTGAATTGTTAAAAAAGTCTTGCCCCATACCTTGTGCTTGTGAACCCTGCCCTGGAAATAAAAATGCACATTTGATTGACATATGTGTCCCCTTAAAGTATTAAAATATTTTATGTATTTTACCATGTTAAAGTTATGAGAACCTCTAAATAGCTGACTAGGTATATTTTTTTATCAACATCACCAAATGTTCACCATCTATAAGCGTCATCTTCTTTCCCTCAGAAAAAGGATAACATTCTCTCGTGAAACGATTTGTAGTCACAACATACACTTCATCCACTTCATACTCATGCATAAGTCCGTACATCTCTCGTATGACCTTTATAGTCACCAATGCATCATCATATCGCTTACACTGCACAATAGCAGAGATGTTCTTTTTAGTAAAAGATTTCTTTTGCATCCAAATATCTACCCCACCATCTGCACCTTTTTTTTCATTACCCAGTACACTCCAGCCCTTCTTTTCAAAAAGTTCCATACATAAAAGTTCAAAACCATCCCATGAAAGACGTTTGAGTTTTTTAAGTGTTTTGTTACGTTTAAGCAAAGACCTATTTTTTAAACTTTTCCATTGTACTATTATCTTATATGTAAATAGTAGTAAAAAAATTATCAATAATGCGATAGATTGCATTTGTCCTATTGTGTAGTCTGTCATAATGGTATTATAGTTTGTATTTTAAAAAAGTAGTAAAAGTATGGCAAATTGTCATGTTTTTAAAAGAATAAGTAATGATATTGAAATATATTTAGTTTGAGTTAGTCCTAAACTTTTCAGTTTGCTATAGATTTGTCTAAACGGCGTGAGTAAAGCAAAAGAGCCTACTCACAAGTAAGTGTCTGAGAGAAAAACGAAGCCGTTTCGTCAAAGATGCAGTAAAATGGAAAGATTTAGTGGCAGCCGCAGCCTGTTCCACAACTTCCACCCTCTTCTGCAGGTCCACCAACATTACCAGATGTCATTTCATCTAAAGTTGTAGCTCTTGCACTTAGTACTCTTACTGAAAACATTAAGTCTTTACCTGCCATTGGGTGATTGAAGTCAATATTTACTTCTTTGTCATCAAATGATTTTACAATCACTTGTGTAGACTGACCATTGTCATCTTGACCATAGAGTGTCATACCTGAAACAAGATCTACACCTTCAAATTGATCAATTGGAAGCGTTTGCATAGCTTCTTCATTGATATCACCATATGCATCTTCAGCTTTAATCATAAAGTCACCTTTATCATCGATGTTCATACCTACAAGTGCTTTCTCAAGACCTTTAATAATTTGACCTTTACCCATGATGAACTCTAGTGGCTGAGCACCTTTATTTGTATCAGCAATCTTATCTGATCCTACTTCTTTTACTTCGTACTCTATACCTACAACACATTTTTCATTTGCAACTGTCATATTGATTCCTTATTTGTTAATTTTTGCTATTTTAGCTAATCAAACTTTAGTAAGGCTTAGAGTCATCTTATTTACATCGTAGAACGATAATGATATAATCCATACCTAACACAAAGAAAGTGAGAAACTTATGAGAACAATCACATTTATTGGTAATGGAAATATGGGACTTAGTATCGCTAAAGGTCTTAAAGGCAAATACCACATCGAAGTAGTTGGTAGAAATATGAATAATATAGATGAGTTTGAAAAAGCACTAGGGACAAAAATAGATAAATCTTTGATAGATGATTTTGATATCACGAACAAAACTGTAGTACTTTGTGTCAAACCAGCCAATGTTCCTGAAGTAAGCAAGAAACTTCATGGTAAAGCAGACCTACTTGTTTCTGTTTTAGCAGGTGTGCCTGTAAAAACCTTAAAAAA
>Ga0256844_10000666_pt1 | contig 13138 bp, 12 predicted proteins | sample MusselsmetaG_FD_189100 | JGI IMG/M metagenome (GOLD analysis project Ga0256844, IMG submission 189100) | Mussel associated microbial communities from hydrothermal vent at the East Pacific Rise, Pacific Ocean - Mussels | ecosystem: Host-associated > Mollusca > Shell > Unclassified ... | reverse complement strand
AAAGCTTAAGTTATCGTAAAAACCATCATTTACTAAGTGTGCAAAGTTTGCAACAGTTGTAGGAGCCTCATCTTTAAATAATTTGAGTTTTATCTCACCTTTGTTTGTATTCATAATCGCATAGTTTGCATCTTTTAATGCTTCTTGTGAAATATCATATTCTTTTAATGACATATTTATCCTTTTAAAAATTTTTAGATGCAGATTATAGTGAAAGTGCCTTTAAAGCACTCTCGTTGTATCATATGCTTATGACTTTAATACAAAACGCACAGATAAATGGTAGTGATAACAGACAAGATATCTTGATAAAAGATGGAAAGATTGAGAAGATAGGATACTCTCTTGAGGTAGAAGGTTGTAAAGAGATTATAGATGCTGAAGGTCTTATAGCTTTTGCTGGTATCGTGGATTTAAATATTCGTTTAAAAGATGATTTGTTAACCATATCAAAACTTCAAAATCTTTATAAAGCTCTTTTAACTGGGGGAGTTTCTAAGTTTGTGCTCTCTCCTCGTTTTGAGCCGTTGGTTGAAAATGAGACTTTTAAAGCACTTCTAAGTGGAGAGTTAAAAAAGAGTTTTCCAAACTTAAAACTTGCGATAAAAGCTTTAAAAGATAAAGAAAATACCATGTTAAATAACATTTCAACACTTATAAAAGATGGTATAAAAATAGTTCAAGAGCGTTCAGATATAAATGGAAATCTTTTGCGTCGTATTTATGAGTACTCAAAGATGCATAACAATATATTTTTTGTTTTTTGTGAAAATAAGATATTAAACGATAGCGGAGTTATGAATGAGGGTGAAGTTTCGTTTAGGTTAGGGCTTCCTGGGATATCTAAGATTGGTGAGATTAGTGAAGTTGCTAGAGTTGTTCAGTTAAGTAAGCATTATGAAGTGTCAACTCTGTTTCAATCTCTCTCTACTACAAGAGCTATAGATATAGTTTATGAAAACAAAAAAGAGTTTCCATCTCTTTATAGTGAAGTTTCTATACATCATCTATGTTTAGATGAAAATTCGTGTGATGGTTTTAACACTTACGCAAAATTAAATCCTCCACTAAGAACAAAAGCAGATAAAGAGGGTTTATTAGAGATGCTTAAAGATGGCAAGATAGATATACTTACTTCTTTGTACTCTCCTAAATCTATCGTTTATAAAGATGTTGCATTTTTTGAGGCAAAATATGGGATAGATAGCATTTCTGATTATTTGAGTATTTGTTATACATACCTTGTCAAATCTGGTGTTATAAGCTGGGAAAAATTAGCAAGTTTAATTTGTGAAAAACCCGCTTCGATAATAGGCGAGAAAAATATAGGAAAGATTGAAGAGGGTAGTGGGGCAAATATCATCCTTTTTGACACAAAAATAAAAGCAGAAGTTACAAATGTTACATCGCCATATCTTGGTAAAACACTTTATGGAAAGATTGTGAGAGTTGTCTCTTAAGATATGAAATCTATCTCTTTAGTTTTAGGAAGTGGAGGGGCAAGAGGTTATGCTCATATAGGTGTTATAGAAGAGTTAGAAAAACATGGATATGAGATAAATTCTATCAGTGGATCATCGATGGGTGCACTTATTGGTGCGTTGCAGGCTAGAGGAAAGTTACAAGAGTATAAAGATTGGATTTTGGGACTTGATTTACTTGATGTTGCAAAGTTAGTTGATTTCTCTTTTAGTGGTGTTGGTATCATACAAGGTGATAAAGTATTTTCTGTAATAGAAGAGATGATAGGTGAAGTTCTTATAGAGGATTTGGATATATCATACACCGCTGTTGCTACTGATATCATAAAGCAAAAAGAGGTTTGGTTACAAAAAGGAAACCTTGTAGATGCTGTTAGGGCTTCTATCGCTATACCTTCTATATTTACTCCCAAAAATATCGGTGGTCGTTACATGGTTGATGGTGGAGTTTTAAATCCTTTGCCAATAGCTCCAACTGTGGCTGATGAGAGTGATATAACAGTTGCTGTAAATCTTGGTGGAGTTGGTGGTGTTTCTCATAAGATAAAAGTTCCAAAGAAACAAAAAGAGAAACAGAGTAAGATGAGAGAGCTATACATTGAGATGAGAAAAAAAACTGATGAATTTTTTCCAAAAGAGGAAAAGAGTGAGATTGAAAACATGGGAATGTTTGATATATTAGGACGCTCTATAGACATAATGCAAAATGCAGTTCTAGAGTGTAAAATGGCTGGTTATTCACCAGATATCATCATAAATATACCAAATGACGCTTGTGGATTTTATGAATTTCATAAAGGATACGAGATGATAGAACTTGGCAGAATGATAACAAGAGAAGTGTTGACGCATAGGTGAGAAAGTTGATAAAAATATAAAATTTACAAATTAAATAATTAATTAAAATTTCATATTAAGTGTTACGAAACTACACACTTTTTAGAAAAAAACTATCCAAAACATAAATATACTTTAAATGCTATGTAAATGCTATGCAAAGTAACTAAAATTTGTTCTGTAATTTATATTCATATCAAGGAGTTGAAGAATGAAAAATTTAAGTATAGGATTATCGTTAGCACTTTTAAGTGTTTCAGTAAATGCAGCAGATAATTTGGCTGAATCGTTTAAAAATGCTAAAATTTCAGGTGAGGTTAGAGCTTTTTATATAGATAGAACTTATGATGGAAAAATCATAAATAATCGTAATTCTCTAGCCATTGGTGGTTCTTTAGGGATAGAGACACAACCCGTACATGGATTGAGTTTTGGTACTAAGTTTTATACAACAAATAGTATAAATATCCATGATGGTAAAAGAAGTGTAGTAGGAAGTAGCATGTATGATCCATCATTATATGGTGATGAGTTTGCTTCGTATTCTATGCTTGGTGAAGCATATTTAAAATACTGTTTTTGTGATACTGGACTTACAAACTCTACTATTACTATAGGTCGTCAAAAGTTAAATACACCACTTGCAGGGGCTGATGATGCGAGAATGCTTCCAAATCTTTTTGAAGCAGCAGTTTTAGCAAATACTGATATCGTAGATACAACTTTGATAGCAGCCCATGTTACTAAAGAAGCAGTTGGTACTTTTGGTAATGTTTATGGAAAACCAAGTCAACTATCTCTTCAAGGTGGTTATGGATTAGGTTATAAACTAGGAACAACAGGTCACTTTACTAAAATGGGAAATATAGCACTTGGAGATGGTGTAGATACTGATGGAGTAAGTGCAGTAGCTGCGATATATAGTGGTATAAAAGGAGTGAAGTTACAACTTTGGGACTATGTTGCACACGATATACTAAATGCTATATATGCTCAAGCTGATTTTGGCTGGAACTGTCTTTTAAATGACAATGTCAAGATGAAAGCTTCAGTTCAGTACATAAATGAAGCAGATATTGGAGATAAGTTAGCTGGTGAAGTTGATAGTAACTTTTGGGGTGCAAAAGTTGGAACATCTATAGCTGGAGTTAGTGGTTATGTTGCTTACTCTTCAACTGATTCTAGCTCATCTGCTCAAGCACATGGTGGTATATTGACTCCTTGGGGAGGTATACCTGCTTTTACACAAGGTATGGTTACAAGACATATGTTTTTTGCAGATACACAAACTATAAAAGGTGCTTTAACTTATAGCTTCAAAGATTTACTAGGAGTTGATTTAAAAGCTACTGGATATTATGCACAGTTTGATGTTGGATCTTTAAACACATACAAAGCTGGAACTGCATGGAAAGCTAAAGAGAGTGGATTTGATATCAAGTACAATCCCGCATCTGTTAAGAACTTACACTTGAGAATGAGAGCAAACTATCCAACTGATTTTGCACCTGATGTTGATTGGGATGAGTATAGATTGATAGCAAACTATAATTTTTAAAGGAAAAAACATGGATATAGAAATGGTAAGAAAGATTAGAAATAATCCATCATATAAAGAACTTGTAGAAAAAAGAAGTTCATTTAGTTGGAAAATGGCTATTGGCATATTGGTTGTCTATTATGCTTTTATATTAACTATTGCATTTGCACCACAAGTTCTAGGAACGCCTATAGGTGATAGTGTTATGACGATTGGTATACCTATTGGTATTTTCATAATATTGTTTTCATTTGTTATGGCTGGTATTTATACTTGGCGTGCAAATGGGGAGTTTGATGATTTGTCAAACAAGGTTAAAGAGGATTTGAAAAGGGAGTTGGGAGTATGAAAAAAATTATATTATTTTTAACACTTTTTACTATCTCTTTACTTGCAAACGCTGACGCAGGTGTTAGTGGACAGAGGGATTTAAATATCGCTGCAGTTGTTATGTTTTTGATATTTGTTGGGGCTACTTTGTTTATAACTTATTGGGCATCTAAAAGAACAAAAACTGCAAAAGATTTTTATACTGCAGGTGGTGGGATAACTGGTTTTCAAAATGGCTTGGCTATTGCTGGAGATTATATGTCAGCGGCTTCATTTTTGGGAATTTCAGGTCTTGTTTATATGAAAGGTTATGATGGGCTTATTTACTCTATCGGTTTTTTAGTTGGTTGGCCTGTAATATTGTTTTTAATAGCTGAAAAACTTAGAAACTTAGGTAAATATACATTTGCTGATGTTGCTTCTTTTCGTTTAAAACAGCGACCAGTTAGGATACTTGCTGCCTTTGGTTCAGTAGCTACAGTTATATTGTACTTAATAGCACAGATGGTTGGATCTGGAAAACTTATACAGGTTTTGTTTGGACTTCCATATGAGGCTGCTGTAATATTGGTAGGGCTTTTGATGATAGCTTATGTAACTTTTGGTGGTATGTTAGCAACTACATGGGTACAAGTTATAAAAGCAGTACTTCTTCTTTTAGGAGCGACATTTATGGCATATGCTGTTTTAAATCATTTTGAATTTAGTTTAGAAACTATGTTTCAAGGTGCGGTTGATGCCCATGAAAAAGGTATAGATATCATGAGTCCAGGTGGACTTGTTAGTGATCCGATATCTGCTATATCTTTGGGAATTGCTTTGATGTTTGGTACGGCTGGACTTCCTCATATATTGATGAGATTTTTTACAGTTTCTAGTGCTAAAGAGGCTAGAAAGTCAGTATTTTATGCGACTGGGTTTATCGGTTATTTTTACATATTAACGTTTATTATAGGTTTTGGTGCTATTGTTCTTGTTTCCAAAAATCCTGAATATCTAGATGCTATCAAAGGAACATTGATAGGCGGAAACAACATGGCTGCTATACACTTGAGTCACGCTGTTGGTGGAGATTTATTTTTAGGGTTTATTTCAGCAGTTGCATTTGCAACTATTTTGGCAGTTGTTTCTGGTCTTACACTAGCTGGTGCTTCAGCAATTAGCCATGATTTGTATGCAAATGCTTTTCTTGGTGGAAAAGTTGATGAGCAAAAAGAGATGAGAGTTTCAAAAGTTGCAACTGTTGTTTTAGGAATTATAGCTATAGTTCTTGGAATTATATTTGAGAAGCAAAATATCGCTTTTATGGTTGGACTTGCTTTTGCAATAGCCGCTTCAGTTAACTTTCCAATTTTGTTTTTATCTATTTATTGGGATAAATTAACAACTAGAGGTGCTGTAATTGGTGGGACTTTAGGACTTGCTACTGCAATTGCCCTTGTAATCTTAGGACCAATTGTATGGGTTCAAATACTTGGAAATGCTGAGGCGATATTTCCTTACAAATATCCAGCTCTGTTTTCTGTAACAGTTGCTTTTTTAGCGATTTACTTTTTCTCTATAACAGACAATAGTGATAGAGCTAAAATTGATAGAGAAGCTTTTGAAGCACAAGATTTACGTTGTCAAACTGGTATTGGTGCGGAGGGTGCTAGTTCACATTGATATCAGAGTATATAGGGGTTTAACTCCTATATACTCATACAACTTAGATAGCATGTAATCTCAAATTTATAGTTTAAATTTAAATAGTACTTAATTTTAAACTATAAGTTAAACTTATTAGGGTAAAATTAAAGACTTCAAATTGTTTATAAAACTAAATTGTTTATATGACGATTTACTTTTGTAAATATTAAAAAAAATTATAGGAGTTAATATGAGTAAAGAGATATTTCAGCCAAATCCAGAATTTTCTAAAAATGCAAGAATAAAGAACATGGATGAGTATAACTCATTGATGGATGAGGCAAAAAACGATTATGAGGGTTTTTGGTCAAAACAAGCAGATGAAAAGATTGATTGGTTAAAACCTTATTCAAAAGTATTAGACGAGAGTGATGCTCCATTTTATAAATGGTTTGTAGATGGAAAGTTAAATGTCTCAAACCAATGTATAGATAGACATCTTGCTGCAAAAGGTGATAAAGTTGCTATACTTTTTGAAGGCGATCGTGGTGATGTTGAAAAAATCACTTATAATGAGTTGAGCAAAAAAGTAAATAAATTTGCAAACCTTTTAAAAAATAAGTTTGGTGTAAAAAAAGGTGATAGAGTAGTTTTATATATGCCTATGATTCCTGAAGCTGCATATGCGATGTTAGCATGTGCTAGAATTGGTGCTATTCACTCTATCGTTTTTGGTGGATTTTCTTCAGAAGCTTTAAAAGATAGGATAGAAGATGCCTCTGCAAAATTGGTAATTACTGCTGATGGAGCTTATAGAAAAGGAAAACCATATCTTCTTAAACCTGTTGTTGATAAAGCTTTGGAGGGTGGAATTGATTGTGTTGAAGCTGTTTTAGTTGTTCAAAGAAACAATGAAGATGTTACATGGGAAGAGGGTAGAGATCATAAGTATAATGAACTTATAGATGAACAGAGTGATGCGTGTGAATTTGAAGTCATGGATAGTGAAGATCCACTATTTTTACTTTACACTTCTGGAAGTACAGGAAAACCTAAAGGTGTTCAACATAGTAGTGCAGGGTATATACTTTGGGCTCAAATGACTATGGAATGGGTTTTTGATGTACAAGGTGATGATGTTTTCTGGTGTACAGCTGATGTTGGTTGGATTACTGGACATACTTATATAGTTTATGGACCTCTATCTGCTGGTACTACTACTGTTATGTTTGAAGGTGTACCAACTTACCCAGATGCTGGACGAGCTTGGAAAATGGTACAAGACCATAAAATCACTCAATTTTACACTGCTCCTACTGCGATAAGAGTTTTACATAAGATGGGAGAAGATGAACCTGCAAAGTATGATTTGTCAGGCTTAAAAGTTCTTGGAACTGTTGGAGAGCCAATTGATCCTCCTGCATGGAAATGGTATTATGAAGCTGTTGGTGGAAGTAAATGTGCAATTGTAGATACATGGTGGCAAACTGAAACTGGTGGACATATGATAAGTCCACTTCCTGGAGCTACTCCTATAAAACCAGCTTGTGCTACATTTGCACTTCCTGGAATCATAACAGAGATAATAGATCCAGATGGAACACCAAAAGAAGTTGGGGAAACTGGACTTTTATGTATAACAAAACCATGGCCTAGTATGATAAGAAATATTTGGGGAGATCCTGAACGATTTAAAAAAGCTTATTTTGGTGATGCTGTAAAAGATGGAAAGCCTGTTTATTTCTCAGGAGATGGTGCTGTGCTAGATAAAGATGGATATATCACTATAACTGGTCGTGTTGATGATGTTATCAATGTTTCAGGACATAGAATGGGAACAGCTGAAATTGAAGCTGTTGTTAAAGAAGATAGTTTTGTTGCTGAAGTTGCTGTTGTTGGTCGTCCTCATGAGATAAAAGGTGAGGCGATATTTATCTATATTGTTTTAAAAGATGAGTCTGAGAGAGATATGAAAAAACATATCAATGACTTAATAGCTGCAAATATTGGAAATATTGCAAAAGCTGATGATATTGTTGTTGTTCCAGGTCTTCCAAAAACAAGAAGTGGAAAAATTATGCGAAGAATTCTTAGATCTATCGCAAAAGGTGAGGCAATAACACAAGATACATCAACGCTAGAAGATCCTGCAGTTGTAGGTCAAATAGAGGAAGCTGTGAAACAAGCGTAAGCTAAAAACATAATAAATATTTAAATCAGAGAGATTTTCTCTCTGATTTGATACTTTTGGTAATAAAAGATAATAATTCTCCTTTCTTATAAATTTTCCATAACTTAATCTATCTTCATTTTCTCATTTTTTGATAAAAGAGTTTGGATAAATCCCCATTTATTTCACAATTATTCAAAATTTACTTTTTAATGTATTGGGATTTTCGTACGATTATATAGTTAACAAATATCAAGGATGATAGTGTGGAAATAAAACAATTAAAAAGTATAACAAAAGATATGACTTTATTGTATGTTGAAGATAATAGTGATTTAAGTAGATTGAACATGGATTTGTTTGAGGATATATTTAAACATGTTGATTTAGCAATGGATGGTCATAGTGGTTTAGAGTTTTATAATAAAAACTCTTATGATTTAGTTATCACAGATATAAATTTACCAAAAATAAATGGTCTGGCTATGCTTAAAAGCATATTTTCAAAAGATGAAAACCAGTCAGTAGTAGTGGTGTCAGCATATAGTGAGAATGAGTATAAAGATAAACTTGATGCACTTGAGATAAAACACTTTTTATCAAAGCCAATAAGTTCTAAAAACATGATGTCAACAATTTATGAAAGTATAAAAAAAGAGGAATTTATATAAAGATAGAAAAACCTAAAGGGAAATGAATTCCTTTCCCTTTAGATAGTAGATAAATTTAAACTTAGAAGCTTAAACCTAATGCTTTGATTACTTCTTGAGTAATACCACCAACAGCTAATCCTTTAGACTTTTGGTAAGCTTTTACAGCAGCTCTAGTTTGTGCTCCAACGATACCATCAATTGGACCAGTGTAAACACCTGCATTTTTAAGTGCAGTTTGAAGTTCTCTAATTGTGCTTGAAGTTATGCTTGCTTGACAAACAACTCTTTTCCACTCAACTTTACTTGGAGAAACCATTTCTCTTTTAGTAATAGTTCTATACTCTTCAGGTATAGTTGTTCTTTTTACTTCAGCTGGTTTTACAAGAGTTGTAACTCTGATAGTTTTGTAAACTTCAGGTATAGCAACTTCTTTAGTTGTAGGAGGTGTATCAACAACTGTTTTTGTGATAGTTTTGTAAGCTTCTGGAGTAGCAAGTTTACAAACTTGGTGACCAGTATATTTACCAGCTCCTGCTGCTTTAGCACCAGCTAATGACCAAGAAAATACTGGATCAGAAACTTTTGCAGTTCTTGTGTAGCTAGCAGTTTGCTCAGGAGTTGTAACTCTCTCAACACGTGCTGGAGTAGCTAATTTTCTAACTTTTACAGTTTTGTAAATTGCAGGAATCTCAATAACTTTTGTACTTGGTGGAGTTTTAACAACTCTTTTAGTAACTGTTTTATATCTTGCAGGTGTAGTAACTAGACACATAACACCACAATCATCAGTACCATTACATTTTGATTTTTTCCACATTGTTTTCTCAGGCTCTACAAGAACTTTTTCACTTACGTTCTCATAAGTTGCAGGAACTTTTGTAAGTTTTTGAGAAGCTTCTTTTACAAGAACTTTCTCTTCAGCATATTCATAAGTTGCAGGAACAATTTTTAAGCTCTCTGATGCTTCTTTTCTTACATATGTTTCAGTTGAAGTTGTGTATTTTGCTGGAGTAAAGTACTCTCTATAACAACTACCAACACCCATGCCGTCTATATCAGCTCCACCAGCTTTAGCAGCAGCTAAAATCTCAGCACTAACAGGAATACTTCCTTTAAGTGATGTTTTCCATGTAGTTGTAGCGTCTTTTACAAGAACTTTCTCAGTAACATTTTTAAATGTACCTGGAACAACAGCTAATCTTGATGATGCTTCTTTAATAAGAATTTTTTGTTCAGTTGAACCATATTTTGCGGGAATTACAGTTAAAGACTCTGAAGCTTCTTTTGATAATACTTTCTCAGATGTTGTTTGAAACTTTGCTGGTGTTAATACTTTTGCATAACACTCACCTGGTTGTGCGTTTGGTAATACTACAGACTCTACAGCGTCAGCTGTTAAACTTGATGATGCAGCAACTAATGATGCAGCAACTATTGTTGAAATTTTGTAAACTTTCATGTCAATCTCCTTAATTTTTTTATTAATGACTCGGTGATTATACATGTAATATTTATTAATTGCAATTAAAAAAAATAATATATATTTTATTTAATCTATTATTAATATTAGAGAACAAATTAAATAGTTTTAAACTGATATATTTTTACCATGTATGATATAATGATTATAAGCATTTAAGTTTTACTATAATATAGTTAATATACTGTAATAATGTAATAAAATAAATTTTTAATGAGGTAGTTTTGATAAATAGGCTAAAATTTTTACTTGTTTTTGTATTTTTGATGCAAAGTACTCTTGTCTCATCTGAAATTGCATTTGAATCTATAGAAAAAGATAGTTATTTTATACAAGTTGGTGCTTTTAGAAGTATCTCTAATATTGACAAGGTCATAGTTAAACTATCTGATTATAATGTATATCTTGAGCCTTATAAAAATTTACATAGGGTACATGTTGTTAATATCACAAAAAATAGACTAAAAATAGTTTTAAAAAAGATAAGAAGGTTATACCCAAAATCTTTTATTGTAAAAAGAGCTATATATAATGATAGAGAAAATTCTGAAAACAGTGAACTTTCTTCTTCAAATGTTGAACAAAATAGTAAATTATTTGAAACTCTTCAGAATAATATAAAAATTATTCAACCAAACCACAATATACTGGATACTAATAGCATCATAAGAACTAGAAAATCTTTCTTATAACTTTATAAATCTTTTAAATTGCATCTTATTATATGGCGATTATAAAGTTAATTTAAAGTAAAATCCATCAAAATTATTATAGATGAAGGATAATGTGTATGGCAATAACTGTATATTATGACAAAGATTGTGATTTAAATATCATTAAAAGTAAAAAAGTGGCTATGATAGGTTTTGGTTCGCAAGGACACGCTCATGCTGAGAACTTAAGAGATAGCGGGGTAGAAGTTATAGTTGGTTTAAAAGAGGGTGGTTCTTCTTGGAATAAAGCTGCTAAAAAAGATTTTAAAGTTATGAGTGTTGCTGATGCTTCAAAAGAGGCAGAGGTTATCATGATTTTACTTCCAGATGAAGTTCAAGCAGATGTATATAGAGATGAAATTGAACCAAACTTAAACAAAGGTGATACTATCGCTTTTGGACATGGTTTTAATATCCATTATGGACAAGTTGTTCCTAAAGAGGGTATTAACTGTATCATGGTTGCTCCAAAAGCTCCTGGGCATACTGTAAGAAGTGAGTTTGTTAAAGGTGGTGGAATTCCAGATCTTATAGCTGTAAGTCAAGACGCCACAGGTGATGCAAAAGAGTTAGCTCTTTCATATGCGAGTGCTATCGGTGGTGGTCGTACTGCAATTATCGAGACAACTTTTAAAGATGAAACTGAGACTGATCTTTTTGGAGAACAAGCTGTACTTTGTGGTGGTGTAACATCTCTAGTTCAAGCTGGTTTTGAAACTTTAACAGAAGCTGGGTACGCTCCTGAATTAGCATATTTTGAGTGTTTGCATGAGTTAAAACTTATCGTTGATTTGATGTTTGAAGGTGGAATCGCTGATATGAGATACTCAATCTCAAATACTGCAGAGTATGGAGACTATGTTAGTGGTAAGAGAGTTATTACTGATGAGAGTAAACAAGCTATGAGAGATATCTTAACTGAAATTCAAGATGGTAGATTTGCTAAAGATTTCGTATTAGAGAGAAAAGCAGGATATGCAAGAATGAATGCTGAAAGAGCAAATTCACAAGCATCGTTGATAGAAAAAACAGGACGAGATTTAAGAGCCATGATGCCATGGATCGCAGCAAATAAAATAGTAGATAAAGATAATAATTAAAGAGGTTTAGATGGGTGAAGTTATAACCGTTACTTCTGGTAAAGGTGGAGTAGGGAAGTCAACACTATCTGCAAATTTATCTGTTGGATTGGCACAAGAAGGTAAAAAAGTAGTAGTGATTGATTTTGACATAGGTCTTAGAAATCTTGATATGATTTTGGGACTTGAAAATAGAATTGTATATGATGTTGTAGATGTTATGGAGGGGAGATGTAATCTTTCCCAAGCACTTATAAATGATAAAAAATCAAAAAATTTGTATTTTTTACCAGCATCGCAAACAAGTGATAAAGATATACTAGATCGTGAAAAAGTTAGAAAACTTATAGAAGAGCTAAAAAAAGATTTTGATTATATAGTTATCGATTCTCCTGCTGGAATAGAGAGTGGTTTTGAACACTCTATATTTTTAGCAGATCGTGCACTTATCGTATCAACGCCAGATGTAAGTGCTGTTAGAGATGCAGATCGTGTTATCGGTATAATTGATGCTAAAAGTGAAAAAGCAAAAAGTGGAGAAGAAGTTCAAAAGCATGTTGTTATAAACAGACTTAGCCCAGAGATGGTTGATAGTGGAAACATGCTTGGTGTTGAAGATGTTTTAAATATCTTGGCATTGCCACTTATTGGTGTTGTACCTGATGATGCGAAGATTATTTCTTCTACAAATAAAGGTGAACCGATTTATTATGATAAAGATTCAAAAGCAGCAGAAGCTTATAGAAGAATTGCAAAACGTGTTCTTGGAGAAGAAGTATCATTTCTAGAATTAAAGTTTAAAAAAAGTTTTTTCAAAAGGTTGTTTGGATGACTCTATTTGAAAGAATATTTGGCAAGAAGAAAGATGATTCTGCAAATGTTGCTAAAGATAGATTAAAGTTGATGTTAGCTCATGAGAGAGCTGATTGTGCTGTACCGTATATAGACGATCTTAAAAATGATCTTTTGGCTGTAGTTAAGAAGTATACAAAAACTGGTGATGTAAGTATCAAAACTGAGCAAAATCAAAATGTTGATATGCTTGAAATTGAAATTCAGTTGTAATTGATGGGGAAATCCCACTTTGTTAGAAATGCATCCCTTGCCATTTTGGCACTGGGTGTAGCCCTCGTTGGCATAAACTCTTTAAATAAACCTATCAAGATAGATAAAAAAGTATTACCTACAAAAGAAAAAAATATCACAAAACAAGATAAAATTGATAT
>Ga0256844_10000665_pt1 | contig 13143 bp, 13 predicted proteins | sample MusselsmetaG_FD_189100 | JGI IMG/M metagenome (GOLD analysis project Ga0256844, IMG submission 189100) | Mussel associated microbial communities from hydrothermal vent at the East Pacific Rise, Pacific Ocean - Mussels | ecosystem: Host-associated > Mollusca > Shell > Unclassified ... | reverse complement strand
GATTTGTGGTAAAGAAATTGCCAATGCCTATTCAGAGCTGAATGACCCCGTCGATCAACGAGAACGTTTTGAAGAGCAATTAAAATTAGCTCAAAAAGGAGATGATGAAGCTACAGAATTTATAGACCACGATTTTCTACGTGCTTTAGAATATGGTATGCCTCCTACTTCTGGTTTGGGTATTGGTATGGATAGATTAATTATGTTTTTAACAAACAATCAATCGATACAAGAGGTTTTGTTTTTTCCGCAAATGCGACCAGAAGTGCGAGCTTCACAAACAGTTGAATTGAATGCGGAAGAGAAAGCCGTATTAGCCATTCTTAAAAAAGTAGAAAAAATAACCTTGAGTGAATTGAAAACACAATCAGGTTTAAGTAATAAAAAGTGGGATAAAACAATTAAAGGATTGACAAAGCAGACCCTTGCAAAAGTTAGTAAAACGGAAGATGGTTTGTTTGTGGAGCTAGGATAATAACCACTTTAGTATTGAATTAGGTTAAGCATAAAATAAGAATTATGAAAAATTTCATACTGATAAGTCTCTTGCTACTGGCTTTTGTAGGCTTGACAACGGCTCAAAATAAACCAGCATACCAATTGTTTATGAATAATGGGAAAGTGGTTAATTATGATAAAATGATTAAAGACCTTGCAAAAAGTGATATGGTCTTTTTTGGTGAATACCATACCAACCCCATTTCGCATTGGTTACAATTTGAGATGAGTAAAAGCTTTTTCGAAATTAAAGGAAATAAACTATTCTTTGGAGCTGAAATGTTTGAAAACGGAAATCAATTGGTTTTAGATGAATATTTAAAAGGCTTGTATTCTGAGAAAAAAATGATTCCAGAAATAACACAATTGTGGGCTAATTATAAAACCGATTATAAGCCCTTAGTTGAATATGCAAAAGAGCATAACTTGCGCTTTATTGCAACAAATATTCCTAGAAGGTATGCTTCAATGATTAATAAAATGGGAATGGATGCTTTAAAAAAATTAAGTCCAAAAGCACTCGCAATGATTGGGCCAGATTTGGAAAAATATTTTGACCCAACACTAAAAGCATATGCTGAAATGGCAGATAAAATGGGAAACCATGTGCCTCCAAATATGTTAAACATACAGACTGCTCAGGCGGCTAAAGATGCAACAATGGCTCATTTTTCACTTAAAAATTTTAATCCAGGTGATTTGTTATTTCATTTAGAAGGATCATATCATTCAAACTATAACCAAGGAATAATTTGGTGGATTAATACAATTCAACCTGGTCTAACCATAAAGTCTATTACTACAGTAACGCAGTCTGAATGGAATGAAATGACCGAGAAAGAAAAAACGACAATAGCTAACTATATAATTGTTGTTGCTGATACGATGACGCAGACAAAAAGGTGAGTTTTATCTAAATAAATACCACCCCAAGGCAGAGATGCTAGGAGCCCTTTTCAATTAAATAGAAATCATTATAATTTTCAAAAGAACCTCTCTTTTTTATTCAATGTCAAATATTTTAACATTTTTGACGTTAATTTCAATATCAACCAAATCAAAATAATTAATCATGAAAGTATCTTATTTATTATCACTACTATTTTTTATCTCTGTATCTTCTTATGCACAAAAAGTGGATTTAGACAAAGAGTATATCAAAATAAAATATACAAACTTACCTACAGAACCCATTTTAGATGCCGCAATTAGAACGTATTCTGTAACAGCAAACAACCAAGAGGTTGCTGATAATATCAAAATTCATGGTTTTGAAAAAATGAAAGCAGAAGGCACTATAAACATTGATATTAAAACTGAAGGTGTTATTATTGATAATGTAGAGATTAACAAAAGAGAGATCGTAAAAAAAGACAAAAAGGGTAAAGTTATTAGTGTTAAAAAGTTTTATAAACCGGTTATTTCTTATCACACTGTAGGCTCTTTTAGTGTTCAAAATACATCAGGAAAACCCTTTACTTCTAATCAAGGACGCAAAAAATATCATGCAGGAAAAGAATATACTTCATATTCTAGCGCATCACAATATTATAAAAACAATTCAGAGGTATTAAAAGATAAATTTAACACTCAATTTGTTTTAGATTTGAAAAACACGATAAACAAAGCTTTAAACAAGAGATATGGATATGCACCATATGTGGCAAATGATGTGTTTTGGATTTTAGACTCAAAGAAGAATCCAGAGTATGACGGGCATAAAAAAGCATTAGCAGATATGAAAATGCTTTTGGCTAAAATAACTTATGAAGAACCAATAGAAGGTTTAAAACCAGAATTGCAGCCTATAGTTGATTATTTTTTAAGCGTAATTCCTAAATTTACAGATACTAAAAAGAAACATCGTAAAATGAGATATGCTAGTTACCTTAGTATTAGTAAATTATACTATTATTTTGATATGCCAGATAAGACCATTGAATATGCAACGAAACTTATTGAAAATGATTATGATAAGTCTGATGGTAAAAAACTAATTAAGAAAGCTGAAAAATTGAAAAAAATGTTTGAGCTTAATAAAGTAAAGTCAAGACATTTTGAAGTAGTTACAACTGATGCTACCGTTCAGAACTAATAGTATGTCTTTGTTTAATTCACAAACTCTTCATTAGCCACAACAATAGAATCATTTTTCACATGTTCAAGCGTAGCTTTTAAGTGTATATATTGTCCGTAAGAGGTGTTTTTGTCTAAATTTAAATAGAGATATAAAGGAATTGAATCAAGATTGCTTTTTATATAATTATTAAGTTGATTCATAGCAATAAGACTATCATTTACCGTTAATAAATTAGCCTTGTTATATTCAATTCTTAGATGTTTATAATTTTGAAATAAAGGATCTGATTTAAACTCAGAACTTGTATTGTATTGTATAGAATCAAAAAGGACCATAGATAGTTTATTGGCAAGCGTATCTACATAACTATAGTACATATGTGTAATTTCACCATTATCATGTGGTGAAGGAGCAGCCTTTCTTTCTTGCATTTTTTGGATATGTGGAATGATATGTTTTAATGATAAACGTCTATCGACATTAAAGATCCAATGTGTATTTGCAATTTTATTTTTTCTATTAAGCTCAGCAATGGTGTCATTACCTGTTGCCTTATAAAAGATCCAGATTGCACTGTTATTATATATGGTATCTTGAATTCCGCGAATACCAATGATTGGTAATTTTACATCTTTTTTACAACTTGTAAAGCTGATTAATAAGAGTAGTATAATTGGGATAGGTTTTAGTAGATATTTCATGATTCTAGGTTGAGGATATATTCATCTGCATATTTTTCACATAAAGCTAAAGTTTCTTGTAGGTGAGTTAAAGTTGTTCTCGGGTTAATCAAACACATACGCAATACGACTTGGTTTTGAAGTATTGTAGTTACTAAAACAGCTTCTTTTGACTTGATAATTTCGCCAGAAATATATTGATTTAAGTTGTCTAATTTTTTTTCTGAAAACTTATTGTTTATTGGATTGCATCTAAAGTTAATTACGGCCAATGTAGCTGGAGAAATCACTTCCCATTTAGAACTCTTTCTTAATATTTCTTCTAGTTCCTCTGTTAAAGAGATGCTGTATTGAATAGCACTTTTAAAACTGTTTAAACCAAAAGTTTTAACTGACATGTAGAATTTTAAAGCACGGAAACGTCTTGTTAATTGTATACCATGATCATAAAAATTTATTTCAGACTCATTGCCTTCAATATCACGTAAGTATTCAGGTTTTTCTGTAAATGTTTCGCTTAACCATTTGTGATTTTTTACCAATAAACAACCCATTTCATAAGGTTGAAAAAACCATTTATGTGGGTCAACAGTTAAAGAATCTGCTTTTTCAATGCCTTTTAAAATTTCATGTCCGTTTTCTGATAAAATTGCAGCACCACCATATGCACCATCAATATGAAACCATAAGTTTTCTTTTTTGCAAATTGCAGCAAGTTCATCTAATGGATCAACCGTACCTGTATTTGTTGTTCCGGCAGAGGCAATAAAACAAAAAGGTTTGTAGCCTTCTATTTTATCTTTGGCGATAGCATTTTTAAGCTTGTTTAAAGAAATTTTAAACTCACCGTCTGTAGGAATAATGCGTATTTGTTCTTTAGAGAAGCCAAGTACACGTATTGCTTTAATATTAGAAGAGTGCGCCTGGTCTGATAAATAAATGATGGCTTTAGAGAAATCATCACCACATTTTACTTGCCTGGCTGTTGCTAAGGCAGTAAGATTTGCCATAGAGCCACCACTTGTAAAAATACCGCCACCTTTTTTTATTGGAAAATTAAACATTTCTAATAACCAATTAATAGTTGTAATTTCTAGTTGTGCAGCAGCAGGAGAGGCTTGCCAACCTCCAGAAAATGTGTTGAACCCTGTAGCTAATGTATCTGCAAGTGTACTAATATAATTACTAGGACCAGGTACAAAAGAATACGATTTTGGATGAGAAGGGAAATCAGAAAGTGATAAAACATTGTTTACAACATGGTCTAGCACCTGTTGCGCATTACTTGCTTTATGGGGAATTTCTTCGTTTAATAAAGCATCCATCTCTTTTCTGTTTGCGATGCTTACAGGTTTTTTAGTAGCCAAACTATCAAAATGATCTGCTATAATATCAATGACTTTGTAGCCATATGCTTGCATTTCCTTTTTTGAAAGGGAGAGTTTTGTATTTAAATCTTCTGCCATATTTTTTTGAAAAAATAATGTAATTTTTAGATTTCAAAATTACAAAACTAAGCTTGTTATATTATGAAAAACTAAAATCTTTTTTAAGAAATAAATTGTAGGAAAACGATTTAAAAAAAGACTCTAAAGAAAGGAACAAACGCAGAGCCATAAATACTCCTATTGTCATAAATAACGTCATATTTAATACCTACAGCTCCAAAATTACCTATAGTGTACCCAATACCTAGGAACAGAGAAGGGTAGGAGTAGGAAGGAGGGTTTGTAGTAGAATTGTAATAGTTAATATTTACCATATTCTCTTCAAATTCAGCAGAGAACTGTAAGGCATCAATAGGGTTGTACAGACTGATTAAGCTTCCTCCAAAGACTGTTGCATTAAAAAAGTTTTTCCTTTTAGTATAACTTCCATTTAAACCAACACCCAAAGCAAATTTGTCATTAAATTGATAAATTGCCGTAGGAGATAAAGAAATATTGGTATATCCATTCGAAAAACCAAGACCTATGCCTCCACCAAATCGAACATGATTCCAAAAATTACGTTTAGGAGTGGCATCTTGAAATTGCTGTTGTGCATGTGCTGTCACTGAAAATAGTATGCAAATAAGGAGTAATTTTAAGTTTTGAATTGACATATGAAGGATTGATGTTGAGGTTATTTTACTGTAAATATATAAAAAGGATTTTAAAGCCTAATTTTGTTTATAGCAGAAAGCTCATTATAGTTAAGAAAATAATTAAATAAAGGATAACTATTGTTTTCCAAAAAATATTAATTCCATAAATTGGAAAGAAATATAGATAAATTTAACTGCAGAAAGGAGTAAAATAAAGTATACGCCAACTTTTAAATCTATAAAGTTAGAAACTAATGCTGTGGTGATTGTTAGTAGAATTAGGATTACTAATGTGTAAGAAATTGTCTTTGTCATATCTTAAAATATTAAATATAAAATAGGAAATAATAACAACCAAATTAAATCGCACATGTGCCAAAAGGCAGCACTTGCCTCAATATCTTCTAAGAGCGCTTCTCTTTTCTTTAATCCATTTTGTGCAAAGAGTAAGATAATTAATCCAACAAGTACATGAATTACATGAAAGCCGGTTAATAACCAATAAAAAGTAAAAAATGAGTTTGAGCCTAAGGTATGTCCTGATTCAATTTTAAGATAATATTCAAATCCTTTTAAGAGTAAAAACAACAAACCACCAAGCATCGTTAGTTTAATAAAAAGTGATGCCTTTTTTAGGTTATTTTGTTTGAATTGATGCACTGTTACTGCCATAAAAGCCCCACTAGTTAATAAGAAAACTGTATTTACAGCTCCAAAAGTTGAATTGAGAGCTAATCTAGATTGATGAAATAATTCAGGATTTTCTTTGCTGTTCATTACCAAAGCAATAAGTGCAATACCAAAAGTAATGAGTTCTAAAAAAATAAGAATCCACAATAAAATACCTCCAGGAGGAAAGTAAATGTTCTTATAATCTATTTTTGTTGTTTCCATAATTGCATGTCTGTAGGGTTTGATTGATAATTAGTCCCAATCATCTAATAAACGTTTCTGTCCTTCTAATTTTTGTATTTCAGTAACATCTTGACTCATTTCTATAACCCCACGATACTTATTCTCTTTATCTCGAATCGCAAAATAACGAATGTGTATCATTCGCCCTTTAAAATTAATCCAAAATTCAGCTACGTCTTTGGTTCCTGCTTTAAACTCTTCTACAATACGTAAAACTAAATGTACACTTTTTGGTGGATGACAAAATTTCACCTCTCTACCAATAATTCCTTTACTACGCGGAAAAACACGGTCTTCACCACGATTATAGAAAATTACTTTATCATTTTCGTCAACATAAGTAATGTCTACGGGTAAAAATTTCAACAAAAGATTTACTTGTTCAGGTGTCATATAACCTTCCTCATAATGAAATGTATTTTCAAGTGAAAAGGATAGTTCACGTTTTTTTGTATCCATACTTGGATGTATGTATTCCTCTTCTTTTGGTGCGGGATAGGGCGTAGGGTTGCTTGTCAGCATCCATCCAATTTCTTCATCTCCTTGGTAAAACTCTTTCCAGTCATCTTCGGTTAAAAGCTCCATAGCATTTGGAAACAAACGCGAGTCTTCAATACCCATTAAACGTCTAATTCCATCAATTAAATAAGGAATGTTTTCATTGATTTTTGTAATATTTTTTTCTTCATTATGGGTGTTGAGTAATCTAATTTGATCACGTAATGTATCATGAAATGACCACATGCCTTGGCTAGGTCCTTCCCAACCATGTTTTTCTAGATAAGGAAATAACTGATTCTCTTTTCTGGCAAAGCGCTTCTCTACAGTTGTTAATTGGTTGAAAATATTGAAATATTTTTGAAAATCTACTTTTGGATCTACACCTTCTAACTCTGTTAAAATTTCTTGAAGTAATGTGCCTTCTTCGTAATATACTTTTATAGGGTGGCCTTCAGGTAACTTTTCAACTTCTTGTATAAATGAATTCATATTTTTTTTTGATAAAAATGTTATTTTTAAATATATTCTATAGCACAAAATTATATGCTATTTTTGGATAATTCTGTAACTTATATTGCATGAAATGTGCAAAGAGAATGAATTAATCTTTACTATGCTCAATAATAAAAAGGACAATAGTAATGGCAAAAAACAATCCAGCAGCAATCAGCACTTCTTTCATGTATGGCCACTTTACAAAGCTTCCTATAGAAGCTATCATGGCTAGTTGCAGCCCGATAGCAAAAGCTATTTTTATTTTTTTTGTCATTTGTTTTAATATTATTCTGCAAAATATTACAAACTGAATTTTAACAGTTATGATTTATGTTTTATTCTATCATATAATTTTGCTAAGGATTGTAATAATTCAACAGGTGTCGTTAAAATTTCATAGTGATTTGCTCCAAACATTTGCGGTAAATAATACTTAGCATTGGCTTCAATGGCTAAGGCATAGGAATTGATATTTCGTTCATTGAGCTCTCGTAAAGCTTGTTTTACATCATTAATGCCGTATTTACCTTCGTATTTATCATAATCATTGGGTTTGCCATCAGAAATTAAAATTACCCATTTATTTTTAGTGTTGCGTTGATCTAATAAGGTTCCAGAATGCCTAAGGGCAGTTCCTATTCTAGTATAACCTTCGGGTTCTACAGCTCCAATTTTATGTTTAGATTTATCCCATTCATCATCAAAACCTTTTAAGCTTAGATAGGTGGCGTAGTTTCTTGTTTTGGAGTAAAAAGCATTGATTGAAAAATCAACGTTGAATTCATTGAGAATTTCTCCAAAAAGGATGGATACTTGTTTTTCTACATCAATAACTCTATTGTTTGCGGCGTAGCCATCGCTAGATAAACTAACATCAAGTAGCATTAAAATAGAGAGGTCTTTTTCTTTTTTTCGTTTGGATAAATAAATATTTTCTGAAGGTGTATGTCCAGAATGGACATCAATATATAGATCGGTAAGAGCATCAATATCAAATTCTGAACCTTGATTTTGCCTACGTTGCTGCTGAAATTTATTATTTAAATTACTCAACATTTTACGCAAACCTAACAAGGTTGAGGTATTCTCTCTTAACGTTTTTTTATAATATGACAGATTGATTCCTTTTAGTGTTTTTGGATATACTTTACAGAAATTTTCTTTGTAGGTACGCTTGGTATAATCCCATTCATCATAAGAAATATAATAGTTGTTTGTATCAATTTCGGTACTTTCTGCTACCGTAGTATTTTCTACGAATTCTGCTTGATATACAGAATGTGCGGTATCATCAACACGTACCGTATACTTCATGTTTAGTTCGTCTAATGCAGCACTGTGCTCATCTAATTCATCATCGCCATCGAAATCTCTCCAGCCACCATCCCATTCTTCGGCTGTGTCAATTTTTTCAAAATCATGTGTCATTACATAATCTTCTTGCTGTTTTTGATCTATTTGGAGCGATACCATTTCTTCAACTGGATTTGCCTTTAAAATGGTTTGAATTTCGTCAACTATTGCCTTTTTAACTTTTTCATTAAAGTTTTTTAGGGATGGATTGTTTTGACTGGTTTCTGGACTGCTTAGCATCCATTTTCCATAGATAAAACTATAATCAGTTGGTTTTTTTTTAGTAGTTTTTGATTTATAAAGACTTAGCAATTCTTGATGGATGCTATTTGTAATCGAAAATTCTTCAATTAGTATGCTTAATATTTGCTTGGCTGAGCTTTGTGCTTTCTCTTGAGAGTCTTCTAAGGAGTGTTCAATTTTATCCTGCCAATTCAAATCTAAATTCTTTTGGGTAGCTAGATATAACACTCTAAACAAATAAAAGGAAAGGTTGTCCTCGTATGTTGTAAATTCTGAGAATAGAGTTGGGAGAAAGAAGTTATTGTTTTTATAGCCTCCTTCTCGTTTGGCTGGATAGATATCAATTGATTGCCCTGTAATTGCTCTTGCTAAAATACTCAAACGAGGTTTTATATCATCTAACTTTACAGTTTTAGATTCTGCTTCAAGTGTTTTTCGCTTTTTCTTAGAGAAAAAATTGGAAATTTTACCGTATATGTATTCGTCTAGAGCCATTTTTCTATCCTAACCTTCCCAAAGGGAGGGATTAATTTGTAGTATTAAATTATAAAAGCTAACATTTTATACTTTCTCTTGTTTTATTCATTTTGAGATTGCAGTTGGCAGTATTACTGTAGACTGCTGACTAGTTTTATATCATAAGATTACACAAATCGCGTAAAGCATCAATTATTTCTAAATCGTCAGTTAAAGGTTCTACAATAGCTACTTCTACAGATAATCGTTTGGGCAAGCCACTATGGATTAATTTTGCGGCATCTACCAATAGTCTTGTTGATACAGTTTCTGTCAAACCAAGTTCTGTTAAATTTCTAATCTTTGTAGCAATATTGACAAGTTTTTTAGCCGTTGCTTTGTCAATTTCGGTTTCATTAACTAAAATTTCTGCTTCAATTTTTTCTTTAGGATAGGTAAATGATAAGGCAACAAACCGTTGTTTGGTTGAAGGTTTTAATTCTTTAAACCCTTTTTGATACCCTGGGTTGAATGAAGCAACTAGCATAAAGTCTTCATGTGCTTTTATGGTTTCGCCTAGTTTATCAATATACAATTCTCGTCTATGATCTGTTAATGAATGTATGGCAACAATCACATCTGGTCTTGCTTCTGCAATTTCATCTAAATAGATAATTGCCCCTTCTTTTACAGCGGTTGTTAAAGGCCCATCTAGCCAGACGGCTTCTGCACCTTTAATGATAAAGCGACCAATCAAATCTGTAGCTGAGGTTTCTTCATGACAAGCAATGGTAATCAATTTTTTATCCAATTTATTTGCCATAAACTCAATAAAACGTGATTTACCTGTTCCTGTTGGACCTTTTAATAAAAAAGGTATTTTATTGGTATAGGAATGTTGAAAAACTTCAACCTCTTTTCCTACTTCTTGGTAATATGGTGCTTGGTTCATTTGCTTGTAATTTGTACTCAAAGATAGTCAAAACTAGTCTCTTTTTATAATAAAAAGATAATTTTATCTTTTATTGTTATTTGGAAACTGATACTAAAAAAAATGGCAAATGATTGTTTCAACTAGCTAAATTCCTGCTCTTTATCCTTTAAAAGATCGTTGGCCTTATCCCAAGTAAAAGAAAAGAATTGAAACCCTTCAGCACTCATTTGATCTTTATCAAGCTCATTAATCACTTCAGAAAGCATGGATTGTAACTTGCTTTTTTGTTGGTTAATAAAGGGAGTACTAATGGTTTCTTTTGAATTTACGGCATCCATTATTGAAATAATTTCTTGAGTATGTCTATCTGCAAGATTTTTTTGATTGCCAGATATCTTTTTGCGTAGACCTAATAAAGTAGAACCAAACATAATAATAACCGACATAATTAAGGCTAGAAAATCTGCATTTTCAACAAAATAGGATGGATTTTCTCTATTGTAAAAAGATAGAGCACCGTCATGTATGGGGATAAATGTACCCGCATTCCAATTAGGCTGAGATATAAATCCAGCTAAAGGTGTTGTTTTTAATAACTCTAATCGTCTTTCAAAAAGTACTTGAGTAATGATTTTTACGGCATCATTATCCGCATTTTTATGACCAATAAGTAATCTGTTTACTGCAATTGTTGGTAGGTCTTGTTCTGGTATTAAAGGATTTCCACTATAGGCACCGGCAGGTATTTCACCAACATGTAATGATGGCTGTTTTAATTGCATAGCTGCAGCTTGATGTATAGGAATTAATTTTGAAGGGCAACTACTGATAATATTTGAGATTGTTTGGTTTCTAGGAGCACGTACTTTAAAAATAGCATCTATTTCTCCATTAATTATAGCATCTACTGAAGCGGAAGATGATAGGGTGATATTTTCAATATCACTTTCAAATACGCCATAATAGTGTGCTGTAGACCAAAAGGATACCCACTGCCCACCACCTTTGGTTGGAAGTGCCATCCGTTTTCCTTTCAAGTCATGAAAAGTATTGATATTGGCATCTTTCCGTACAATAAGTTGAAACATATCAGGATACAAATTAGATATAATTCGTGCAGAAGGTACAGCTTCAATATCTGCTTGTACAGTTGCTAAATCTATTTGACCAGATTCTAATAACTCCATATTCTCTTTTGAACCTGCTGTTTCTTTTATTTTAATATGTAAATCTGGAAAATGTTTGGCAGTAACTTCCGCAATAGCTTGTGCAAATTTGTAGGCTTCACCTTTTTTAGATCCTGCACCAATCACCAATGTTTTAGTATCTTCTTTTTTGAAATAATTCCAGGCAAAAAAGGAAGTGACAGCCAATAATGATAAAAATACGACAGCTATAATTAGCCGGTTGATATTGTTTAAAGTGCTCATACGAAAAGGGTTGTAATCTAAAAATTCATAACAATTTGGTGTCAAAAATAGGGTTTTATTGTGGTTATATCAAAAGATAAAAGAGAAGATGTCTTTTAAAATGAATTAGGATTCATAGAAAAAGCCAGAGCTAAGCGTAAAAATTACTCAACTCTGACTAAATCAAACTAAAATAATCCTATTTTGTAGAAGGTGTATAAGAAAATAATTTAGGCTTGAATGTAAACATAATCCAGCCCCAACTATTATTTTCATCTTTATCACCATTTTTTAAAACTTCTAAAGTTTCTGTTGCAAACATTTTAGAATAGCCTGTACTTAATCTAATATCTTTAGCAATTTTATAGCTCACTGTGAAATCTATTTCTGTTCCTAAATTAGCATTCATTTTTGTTCCGACATTGTTGTAAACTTTAGAAGGAGCAGAGAAAAAGTGCGGAATCAATTTTGCTGAAAATTTATCCTTTTTATAGGCTAGAGTAAAATTGATGTCAGTTAAACCAACTGAATTTCCATGATTACCTACATAGAAGTAATCCATCCATCCATTAAATTTATGATTGGTGCCAAATAGAGGAGCAAATGAATTTATATCTGTAGAATTATCATCCATGTCTTTGCCAGATAAGTATTCTAGTCCTGCTCTAGCTGAAAATTTATCAGCTATTTTATAGCCGATGTTGCCTCCTAAGTATAGGCTACTTACTTTTTTATTTATAGTTTTTCCTGTTTGAAAGTAAACGGCAGCATTTGCATTCAATTTACCAGATTTATAGGTTAGTCTTGGACCGATAGTTTGCATATAATCTATTTTTTGTTTTCCAGAAGTATCATATTCTATTCCTGTATTTAGGAATAAAAAACTCAATCCAAATTTGTCAAATTTTCCATGATACCATGCGTATTGGAAAGATTTATATCCAGCTATATTACTGTATAAAGCATCTAAGCCTCCTTGTCCGTCAGCATTTAATGCAAGGCCAACATCGAATTGGTTATTTTTGTTAGGTAGAAATGTAAAGACAAAGGCATCATGACTTCTTGCTTGTTGTGCCCAACCTACACTACCAAAAATTCTATGATCGTCATATACAATTTCTTGACGTCCCATTTTTAATGAAATATCATTGGTTAGTTTTATAGCAGCCCATGCTTCATGTAAAGAAGTTCCTATTCCTACACCTGTGTTATTTTGTGCTGCCAATGTGCTCTTATCTCCCCAGATGCTTACATTTTGCATAGAAATATAGAGTTTTAGTTTATTATTTTCATATCCGAAGTTCAACCGTGTACGTTGTGAAACGAAATTTGAACCATCTGCACCTGTTGAAATTAGTGTTTTATAGCCATGTTTGTTTTCATAGCGAGGTCTTACTTCAGCAGACAAATCAAACTGTTGTGCGGTTGAAGTAGTTATGAATAGTATAGCAAATACGATTGTATAGAGTAATTTTTTCATGTACTATTTATTT
>Ga0256844_10000664_pt1 | contig 13145 bp, 13 predicted proteins | sample MusselsmetaG_FD_189100 | JGI IMG/M metagenome (GOLD analysis project Ga0256844, IMG submission 189100) | Mussel associated microbial communities from hydrothermal vent at the East Pacific Rise, Pacific Ocean - Mussels | ecosystem: Host-associated > Mollusca > Shell > Unclassified ... | reverse complement strand
CGCATACTACTTTGGCAATGGCATATACAGCTTTAGATAGTACTACTTTGGTGATTCGCCATTTAGATAGTGCTATTTTATTTTCAGAGGATGTAAATCGAAAAGCAAGAAATCTTTTTATTTTAGGGCAACTGTATAGAAAAGAACAGAAAATAGATTCTTCTAATTACGCTTTTGAAAAATTATTTACGAATAGAAAAACACCATATAAGTATAAATTACAAGCACATATAGATCGCTTTAAAAACTATTCAGAGCAAGATAGTCTTGCGTTGGTGTTTGAAGATTTAGAAGACTTAATAGATGAGAGAGAGAATAGACCTTATTTAGATGAGCTTTATTATCAAAGAGGGGTTATAGAGCTTAAAAATGATAGTGTTTCAAAAGCAGTAGCAGACTTTGAAAAGTCACTACACACAAAACAAGTAAAAGAATTTCAAAAAGAATTGTCTTACGAGCAGTTAGGGGATATTTATTTTGACAAAGCTAAGTTTTTAACTGCAGGAGCGTATTATGATAGTATTGTTCAAATTACAAAAAATAAGAATGTAAAACGAATACGTCGTATTATTAGAAAGCAAAAAAGTTTAGAAGAAGTTGTATTGTATGAACAAATTGCTAAACTAAATGATAGTGTATTGTCAATAGCAGCATTGCCAAAAGAAGCACAAGAGAAGTTTTATAATACTTATATAGAAAAGCTTAAAAAAGAAGAGGAAGAAGCGAAGCGAAAATTAGAAAATGCGACTGTAACTTCAGGTTTTGGTAATTTAAATGATGACTCGTCAAAGTCAAGTCAGAAAGGCAGAAAATTTTATTTTTACAATGTACAAGTGGCTGGATTTGGCAAGCAAGAATTTCGTAAGGTTTGGGGAAACAGACCTTTAGAAGATGATTGGAGAGTGTCAACTAAAAAAGTTATTGCTAAAAGTGGAGTTAAAAGTGAGCTAGAAGAATTAGCAACAGCAAATACTTTTGATACCTCTAAAAAATATGAGTTAGATTATTATTTAAGTAGAATTCCTACAGAAAAAGAGCAAATAGATAGTATTGCTTCACTTAGGAATGATGCTTATTTTAAGTTAGGCTTGATTTATAAAGAACAATTTAAAGAGTATCCTTTGGCAGCAGAACGTTTAGAGAAATTATTAACTTTCCCTCCAAAGGAAAGTATGATACTTCCTGCTAAATATCACCTATATAAGATTTATTCACATTTTAATATAGCGCAAAGCAATAAATATAGAGAAGATATCGTTAACACTTACCCAGATTCTAGATATGCAATAATTATCTTAAATCCAGAAAAAGTTCTTGCTTTAGATGAAGATGAAAATTCACCAGAAGCTGTTTATAATAATGCGTATTGTGATTATGATTATGAGCGATACGATGCTGCTTTAGAAAAAGCGAAACAAGCCATACAGCGATTTGAAGATATGCCGATAGTGCCTAAATTTGAATTGTTAAAAGCCTATATTTTTAAAAAGACGAAAGGTGTGAAGGCATTTACGGATGCCTTAGATTTTGTTTCGATTAGCTACCCAAATACAGAAGAGGGAAAGCATGCTGTCAAAATTTTAAGCAGTATCTCGAATGCAGAATCAGATTCTAAAAAAGATAGTATAAAGAAATAAAAGCAATCAACCTTATTTTTTTACTATGAGAGAGCTAATATAAAAAAGAGATAACCAAACAAACAACAAGTAATTATGTTTTCAGAAAAAAAAACAACACCAGGTCAAGTATTAGCACGTAACATTATTGGTAAGAATACCTCTTTTGTTGGTGATATTAAATCGCAAGGAGATTTCAGGATTGATGGTAGAGTAGAGGGTAATATTAAAACTTCAGGTAGAGTCGTTATTGGTCAAGAAGGATCGGTTGATGGAACTATAGAATGTACCAATGCAGATGTGGAAGGAAAATTTTCAGGTAATTTAATTGTAGATCAATTGTTATCATTAAAAGCTACTGCGCAGATTTCAGGAGATGTTGTATTAGGTAAGCTTGCTGTAGAGCCAGGAGCTACTTTTAATGCTTCATGTACAATGAAAGGTTCTGTAAAGGCATTAAGAAATGAACAAAAAATCGAAAAAACCGCTTAATAAATATATTCGTTTTACGAGTATTGGTTTTCAATTAGGTGCAACTATTTATCTGGCAGTTTACATTGGTAAAAAGCTAGATAATTATTTTTTAATGGAGAAGAAATTATTTACTTTAGGATTTATTTTGTTTGGTCTTATCGCTTCTATATGGAGTATTGTTAAGCAATTGGAAAAGATAAATAATGAGCAGTAAATATGAATAATCCGTTAAAACGTTTTAGTATTCTATTGACTGTGAGTATAGTTGTGGTTTTTGGACTACATATTTTAGCTTTGCAGTATACAAATTCACCTCTTTTTGCCCATAAAATTATTTCAGCATACATTATGAACTATGTATTGGCTATGGGTGTTTATGCTTTTTTATATATTTTTAGAGAGAAATTTAAAACCCAATTGGGTTTTCTCTTTATGGCGGGTAGTTTTTTAAAGTTTGCTCTCTTTTTTATTTTCTTTTATACTTCATACAAAGCAGATGGAGATATCAGTACTTTGGAGTTTGCTTCCTTTTTTATTCCTTATGTAATTTGTCTTGTTATTGAAACCTTAGCATTGGTTAAGTTGCTTAATAATTTAGAGTAATAAAAGAATCATTTGGTGAGGTAAAAAAAGAACAAATAAAAACCTTAAATTATTTTTGAATTTCACATAAAACAGTATCTTTGCACGGATTTTATAGACACTGAATTATTGAAGTGATATGCAAAGAAAAAAATTACTTAATCTACTTACTTTATTATTTTTATTAATTGCTTTTCAGACAAATGCTCAGCATGAGAGCTCTGAAGCGGTTAAGCATGATGATAAGCATGAAGTTGCGCAACATGATGAGCATGGAGAAGCGTTGACATTAAAAGAACAAATCAAAGCAGATATTAAGCATCACTTATTAGATTCTCATGATTTTCATATCTGGCAAAAAGTAAGTTTTCCCTTGCCAATTATATTGTGGGATAATGGTTTGCAGTTTTTCTCATCCTCAAAATTTCACCACGGTGAAAGTGTAGCAGAAAATAAGGGTAACTATTATGCGATCTCACATCAAAATGGTCATATCTACAAAACAGATAGTAGTGGCGCAATTCATTATAATGAAAAAGGGTTTGAGTCTAATGAAAAGCCTTTAGATTTATCAATTACTAAAAATGTAATGATGATTATCATTACCAGTTTAATCATATTTTTAGTATTTAGTAGTTTAGGGAAATCATATGCGAAAAATGGAGGTATTGGAAAAGGCCCTGGACGTATATTAGAGCCTATAGTACTGTATATAAGAGATGAAATTGCTATCCCCAACATTGGAGAAAAGCATTATAAAAAATACATGAATTATTTACTAACTATATTTTTCTTTATTTGGTTTGTAAATTTATTTGGACTTACACCACTAGGTGTAAATATTACAGGTAATATTGCCATAACTTTTTCATTGGCAATTTTAACGTACCTTATTACAACATTTACAGCAAAGAAAGATTATTGGAAACATATTTTCTGGATGCCAGGCGTTCCTGCACCTATGAAAATAATTTTAGCTCCAATAGAATTACTAGGTACATTTATTAAACCATTTGCCTTGATGATACGTTTGTATGCAAATATGAAAGCGGGTCACGTAGTATTAATGAGTATTATAGGTTTAATGTTTTTATTTAAAAGTTGGATTGGCGGTCCATTATCTTTCGGATTAGCATTTGGTTTAATGATATTAGAATTGTTGGTAGCAGCGCTACAGGCATATATATTTACAGTATTATCGGCATTATATTTTGGTTCTGCTGCCGAGGAACATGAACATTAATTATTAAATATTTATATTATGGAAGGATTGAATTTTGTAGGAGCTGGATTAATTGTAATCGGAGTAGGAATTGGTATTGGTAGAATTGGAGGGTCAGCAATGGATGCTATTGCTCGTCAACCAGAAGCTACTGGTAAGATTCAAACTGCGATGTTGATTGCAGCAGCACTTATTGAAGGTATTGGTTTTGCAGCATTATTTGCAGCTTAATACAAGACAAAAACCTAAAACTAGTAGTAACGGTTGGTTACTACTAGTTTTAATTAATGTTTATTAAAGATTAAATTATGGACAAGTTATTAAACGAATTTTCTTTTGGACTATTTATCTGGCAAACACTTTTATTTATAGGGCTTATATTCTTATTGAAAAAGTATGCTTGGGGGCCAATTTTAAATGCTGTAAACGAACGTGAAGAAGGTATAAAAAATGCCTTAGCCGAAGCTGAAAAAGCACGTCAAGAAATGCAGAATATTACTGCAGATAATGAGCGTATTTTAAACGAAGCAAGAGCAGAAAGAGATGCCATGTTGAAAGAAGCACGTGATATTAAAAATAATATTGTTGAAGAAGCGAAAGATGAAGCAAAAGCACAAGCTAGTAAATTAGTGGAGCAAGCTAAGGTTGCTATAGAGAACGAAAAACTAGCAGCTATTGCAGAAATGAAGAGTCAAGTAGCAGAATTGTCAATAAATATTGCAGAAAAAGTAGTACAAGAAGAATTGTCTAGTAGTGATAAGCAATTAAAATTAGTTGAACAATTACTAAGCGAAGTGAAATTAAGCTAATATGATAGGATCTAGAGCTGCCATACGATACGCAAAAGCCATTTTAAGTTTTTCATTAGATTTGAAAAAGGAGGCTAATGTTAATGATGATATGCAATTGATAGCTTCAACTATTGAAGAAAATACAGACTTACAATTGATGTTGTTAAGTTCTGTAATTAAAGCAGAACAAAAAAAATCAATACTCATTGCTATTTTTGATAAAAAAATTGATGACGCTTCTTTAAAACTAATCCATTTATTGGTAGAGAATAAAAGGCTGCCTTTATTATCAGAAATTGCAAAGCAATATACAATTATCTACAATCGGCATAAAGGAAGTCAGGAAGCAAAAGTTACAACAGCGGTTCCTTTAACAGATGATTTGGAGAAAAAAGTATTGGCAAAAGTAAAAGAGATTACAGGTAAAAATGTAAGCTTAGAAAATATAATAGATCCTGCAATAATCGGAGGATTTATATTACGCGTTGGAGATAAGCAATTTGACGCAAGTATTTTAGGGAAAATGAATAATCTACGTAGAGAATTTGAAAATAATCTTTACGAAGCTAAAATATAGAGATTAGTAATTAGTCTTGAGTAGTTTGCTCTATTCAATACGATGTAATATAATAAAATAGAAATCAGAAAAGAGAGAAAAGAAAAGAGGAAATAGATTAATAGTTCTGTACTCAATACGAATCTCTCAATACTAATAAAGAAGAAATGGCAACAATAAAACCAGCTGAAGTATCAGCAATTTTAAAACAACAATTAGCAAATTTTGATGGGAAAGCATCATTAGATGAGGTAGGGACAGTACTACAAGTAGGTGATGGTATTGCACGTGTGTATGGATTGGCTAATGTACAATATGGTGAATTGGTACAATTTGAAGATGGGCTTGAAGGTATCGTTTTAAATCTTGAAGAGGATAATGTTGGGGTTGTATTGTTAGGTCATTCTAACGAAATTAAAGAAGGGTCAACAGTAAAGCGTACAGAACGTATTGCTTCCTTAAGAGTTGGTGAAGGTATTGTGGGTAGAGTTATAAATACATTAGGAGAACCTATTGATGGTAAAGGCCCAATAAAAGGAGATACTTTTGAAATGCCATTAGAGCGTAAAGCGCCTGGTGTAATTTATAGAGAGCCAGTAACAGAGCCATTACAAACAGGTATTAAATCTGTTGATGCTATGATTCCTGTAGGAAGAGGTCAACGTGAGTTGATTATTGGCGACCGTCAAACAGGCAAATCAACAGTAGCAATTGATACTATTTTAAATCAAAAAGAATTTTATGATGCTGGGAAACCAGTATATTGTATCTATGTAGCTATTGGTCAGAAAGCTTCAACAGTTGCAGCTATTGCAAATATGTTAGAAGAGCATGGAGCCTTAGCTTATACAACTATTGTTGCTGCAAATGCATCAGACCCTGCACCAATGCAAGTATATGCACCTTTTGCTGGAGCTGCTATTGGAGAATATTTTAGAGATACTGGTCGTCCAGCTTTAATTGTTTATGATGATTTATCTAAGCAAGCAGTAGCCTATCGTGAAGTGTCTTTATTATTAAGAAGACCCCCAGGACGTGAAGCATATCCAGGTGATGTATTCTATTTACATTCAAGATTATTAGAACGTGCAGCAAAAATTATAAATGATGATACCATTGCAGCACAAATGAATGATATACCAGATTCTTTACAAGGAAAAATTAAAGGGGGAGGCTCATTAACTGCTTTACCAATTATTGAAACACAAGCAGGAGATGTATCAGCATATATTCCTACCAATGTAATTTCTATTACTGATGGTCAGATTTTCTTAGATGGAGATTTATTTAACTCTGGTGTACGTCCGGCAATTAACGTAGGTATCTCAGTATCACGTGTAGGAGGAAATGCACAGATAAAATCAATGAAGAAAGTTGCAGGTACCTTGAAATTAGATCAAGCTCAATATCGTGAGTTGGAAGCATTTGCTAAATTTGGTTCAGATTTAGATGCTGCCACTATGAATATTATTGAAAAAGGAAAGCGTAATGTTGAGATTTTAAAGCAAGCACAAGGAGATCCTTTTACGGTTGAAGATCAAGTTGCAATTATTTATGCAGGTTCTAAAAACTTATTAAGAGATGTACCGGTAAATAAAGTAAAAGAGTTTGAGAAAGATTATATTGCATACTTAAACACAAAACATAGAAATACATTAGATACTTTAAAATCAGGTAAATTAACTGACGAGACTATTGCTGTTCTTGAAAATGCAGCTAAAGAAATGTCAGCTAAGTATAATTAACCTTGTCATTCCTGCGAAAGCAGAAATCTCATAATTTAAAACTAAAAGGATAAGATTCCTGCTTTCGCAGGAATGACAAAGACAAGGAAAATGGCAAACTTAAAAGAAATACGTAACAGAATATCGTCTATTGGTTCAACCATGCAGATTACGAGTGCTATGAAAATGGTATCTGCTGCTAAGTTAAAAAAAGCCCAAGATTCGATTACTGCAATGCGTCCTTATGCTAATAAACTTACAGAGTTGTTACAAAGTTTAAGTGCGAGTTTAGATGGAGATGTTGGAGGTACTTATGCTAAAGAACGAGAAGTTAACAGGGTATTGTTAGTGGTTATTACTTCGAATAGAGGGCTTTGTGGAGGTTTTAACTCTTCGGTTATTAAGCGGTCTATTGATTTAATTGAAAATACATATACTGATAAAAAAGTTGATGTGTTAGCTATTGGAAAAAAAGGAAATGATTTCCTATCAAAGGAGCATACAGTTATTGAAAATAAAAGTGCTATTTTCGATGCTTTAACTTTTGACAATGTTGCTGAAATTGCAGAACATCTTATGGAATTGTTTGTTGATGAAACCTATGATAAAATTGAGATTGTTTATAATAAATTTAAAAATGCAGCAACTCAAATTATAACGCAAGAACAGTTTTTACCAATTGTACCCGTTACGGATACAGACAGTACGAGTTACGATTATATATTCGAACCAGAAAAGGTGAAAATTATTGAGGGATTAATTCCAAAATCATTAAAAACACAGTTGTATAAAGCGGTAAGAGATTCTTTTGCTTCTGAGCATGGTGCACGTATGACAGCTATGCATAAAGCAACAGACAACGCAACTGAATTGCGTGATGCCTTATTGCTAACATATAATAAAGCAAGACAAGCAGCGATTACTAATGAAATTTTAGAGATAGTTGGAGGTGCTGAAGCTCTAAATAATTAATCAGTGTTTGTCATTCCTGCGAGCTCGTCTTCTGGCGAGGCAAGGGCAGGAGCCCAGTGATAAAAGAATAAATAAAACACCCAAAGTTTTCTTAACTTTGGGTGTTTTGTATTAAATATGATATAAATGAAAGTATTACTCATAGATGATAACCACCCTTTATTAAAAAGAGGATTAGAGAATTTAGGTTTGCAATGTGATGAAGACTTTTCTTCTTCAAAAGAAGCTATTGAGGCTAAGATTCAAAACTATGATGGTATTGTGATTAGAAGTCGGTTTGCCATTGATAAAACGTTTATGGATAAAGCTACAAACTTAAAATTTATAGCTCGAGTAGGAGCAGGCTTAGAAAATATTGATATGCCATATGCAGAACAAAAAAACATTCATTTAATCTCTGCCCCAGAAGGGAATAGAAATGCAGTAGGAGAACATACTTTAGGGATGCTGCTTTCACTCTTTAATAAGTTGAACAAAGGAGATAGAGAAGTCCGCCAAGGCAAATGGTTACGTGAAGACAATAGAGGTATTGAGTTGGATGGAAAAACAGTAGGCATTGTAGGTTATGGAAACATGGGGAAAGCCTTTGCTAAAAAGCTAAAAGGTTTTGATGTTGAAGTATTATGTTATGATATTAAACCGAATGTTGGTGATGAAAATGCAAGGCAGGTATCTTTGGAAGAATTGAAGCTAACGATTGATATATTGAGCTTGCATACGCCAGAGACACCTTTAACGGTTAATATGGTAAATGCTGAATTTATTAAAGCATTTACAAATCCCTTTTGGCTTATCAATACAGGTAGAGGTAAAAGTGTTGTTAGTCAAGATTTAGTAAGCGCATTAGAATCAGGAAAAGTTTTAGGCGCTGGTTTAGATGTATTAGAATATGAAAAGACGTCATTTGAAAATTTATTTTTAGAAGGTAAGTTGCCTGAAGCATTTCAATATTTAATTAAAGCTGATAATGTAATTTTATCTCCTCATGTAGCTGGTTGGACTAAAGAAAGTAAAGAAAAACTAGCACAAACTATTGTTGATAAAGTGAAGTGTAAAGTAATTAAACATTAGTTTAAAACCTGATTTTGAAGCTGTTTACGTTAAAATTAACGTTGTTAAGCTAAAAAAAAATGATTAATGAATGATAATCCGTATTTTTGGTTTTGAAAAAAAATCTTACAAAATGAAAAAATCATTCAGAGTACTTAAGTTTAGTTTAGTATATTTTTTTACAATTGCTTTGTTTTCAATAAGTATTCAAGCTTGTAAGCAGCAAGAACCTAAAGAAAAAATAGTATATCCATCTACAGATTTAGTAGCAGCTAGTATTATCCCTCAACCACTTAAAGTAAAAGCTACACATTCTGCATTTGGATTGGATACAAATACTACAATTTATTCGAAAGATTTTGATAAGATAGGCGCTTATCTTTCTGAAGCAATACAAGAGAAAACAGCTTTGACTATTGCGATAAATAAAGAAGTGAAAAGCGATAGAACGATATATATTCAGCAGCTAGAGTCAAATGAAAATGAAAAAGAGGGTTATACCTTAAATATTTCTAATGATTCCTTGGTGTTGAGTGCACAAACAGCAGAAGGTGCTTTTAGAGGTGTACAGACCATACGTCAATTAATACCTGAGCTAAGCAACGATACCTTAGCTGATCATAAAATGTGGCTAATTCCTACAGGACAAATTATAGATAAACCAAACTTTGGATATCGAGGTTTTATGTTAGATGTTGCACGTCATTTCTTTAGTGTGGAAGAGCTGAAAAAGCAAATAGATATATTAGCCTATTATAAGATTAATATATTGCATTTGCATTTAACAGATGATCAAGGTTGGCGCATAGAAATCAAATCTTGGCCAAAGTTAACAGAAGTGGGAGGTCTCAGTGAAGTCGATGGAGGTGAAGGAGGTTTTTATACTCAAGAAGAGTATAAAGAACTTGTAGCGTATGCAGCAGAAAGGTTTATTACTATTATTCCAGAAGTTGATATGCCGGGACACACCAATACAGCATCACTTTCTTATCCTGAATTAAATGGAAATGGAAAGAAATTAAAACAATATACAGGTACAAGAGTAGGTTTTAGCACATTTGATGCAAACAAAGAGGTCGTTTATCAATTTATTGATGATGTAGTTCGTGAAATAACGGCTATAACTCCTGGTCCTTATTTTCATATTGGGGGAGATGAAAGTCATGTAACCAAAAAGAAAGACTATATTCATTTTGTAGCTAAAGTTGAGAAGATTGTTCAAAAACATGGTAAAATAATGATAGGTTGGGATGAAATTACGCAATCTTCTATAGATTCAACTACAATAGCACAGCATTGGAGTGAAGAAAAAAATGCAATAAAAGCAGTAAAAAACGGTTTAAAAGTAATTTTATCACCAGCAAAGAGAGCATATTTAGACATGCAGTATGATAAAAAATCTAAGTATGGATTGCATTGGGCAGCATATATTCCTGTTGATACAGCGTACCAATGGATACCTGAAATGCATATTGAAGGTGTGCCAAAAGAAAGTATTCTAGGTATAGAAGCTCCATTATGGTCTGAAACAATTTCTAATAATGAAGAATTAGAATATCTAGCCTATCCAAGACTGATCGGTTATGCCGAGTTGGGTTGGACAAGCAAAGAAAACTTAGATTGGGAGCATTATAAAAAACGCTTGAAAGCTCAACAGTACTTTTTAGAAAGTAAAGATATTAAATACTATCCAACAAAATTAATTGATTGGAAAAAGTAAAAAATATTTAGGGAGATTAGTTTTTTATAAATTCAATCCCAGCTTTTTGTGAGGGTTCTTTATTTAAAACAAATAATTCCATTCTAATTTTTTCCCAAGCAAACTTTATGGTATTCTCTCCAATAGAGAAAAACAATAACTCTTGTGCTACTGAAGCAAAGTCAGGAGTACTATTTATCCGTAAGACATCTTCTTCTTGATTGTAAGATTTTGCTCCCCATGCATTATTTTTTTTATTAAAAATAATGGTCCAATCTCCCTCTTCTATAGGAATGATAAAGCATCCATATTTTCCAGCGGCTAATTCCATACCATTTATAATTACATCTTTATCAAATGTAATGGTGGTGTTTTCATTAGCCCCTGCTCTCCAGACTTTACCATAAGGCACCAATTTACCCCAAATAGTTCTTCCTTTTACACTTGGGGCACTATAGCTGATGCTAATATTTACATCTCCAATAGTTCCAATAGCTTCTTTTTTTGGACTCTTTTGTGCAAATCCTAAAGAAGAGATTAGTAAGAATATGAGTGCTAATTTAAAAGTTTTCATAGTTTTTGATTGGGTTGATTCTATTTTTTAGACCATTTAGCAATATTGTCTGTATTCATTTTTACATAATCGGCATTGCCTGCTTTTGTTGCTACCTCTAAAGATGCTTTTGCAGCTTCAATAGCACCTTTTAGGTTTCCTGAGTCAGCTAAAATTAATGATTTTTCTTTCATCATCCAATAAGCTTCTTTTCGTAATTCGGTAGCTTTGCTAATCCATACTAGAGCCTGTTTTAAATTTTTTCCAGATTTTCTGTAATAACTTGCAGCGCTAAAATAATCATTAGCAGTAGGGCCATTCATTATTTTGTCAATACTAGCCTGTGCTATTGCATCCGTTGGTACACCTAATTTTACAGTTGCTATAGTGTCATCCCAAAGAAAACTTAAATCGGCAGTTTTCCCATCAGCCAAATTATCGATAAGAATCGTAAATGTTTCCATATTCATTTCTGGAAAATTCAATATTTTAGCAGTTGTTTTTAAAGCAACTTTGTTTTCATCCCAAGTTTGGGGTGTTCCCCAATTAGAAGCATCGCTATAAAAAATAACTTCCCAAGCATTAGCTTTTGGTTTGGTATAAATAGCATAAGTACCTTTTTTTAAGGAATCTCCATTGATGGTTATATCATCACTAAATGTAATTTTTGTATTAGCATTAGCTCCCGTACGCCATACTTTGTCAAAAGGAACAAGGTCTCCATAAATTGTTCTACCTCGCATTGAAGGGCGTGAATATTCTAGGCTTACATCTGTTAAACCAACTTTTTGTTCGGTTTTAGAAAAGGGACTAGGTTGTGGTGTTTTTACTTGTGCATAATTTGCTGTTCCTACAAATAGAAGTAAGATAAAAAGTTTGTTTATCATGATAGTATAAGTTTAGTTAGTGTTTCAAAGATATGAATTTTAGGTTTAATCCTGAATTTAGCGATACTTCTTTTTTCTTAAGTAGCTGAATAGTAGTCCGAAAATTAAAAGAAAAGCTAAGGGAAGAACAACATTTAGCCATTGCCAAAATGTTCTTTCTTGAAAAGCCTTTTCTTTATCTAAAAATTGGATTTGAATAGTTTTAGATCTTAATTGCATTAGGCCGGTATCATCAAGCATATAGTTAATAGTATTCATTAAAAATGCCGAGTTGCCATAGTGAAAATTAGTATACTTATCTATGTCTAAATCTATTGGACTGCCTTTAACAATATCATTTGAAATAATATCTCCATCTGCTATTATCACCATTTTATTGGCTTTGCTTTTTGCGATAAATTGTTTGGTTTCAAAAGGTTTAATTCTATTGGCATAGGCTGAAATAAATTCACCTTCAAGTAGGATACCCAATGTTTGTTGTCCGTTATTATAATCTTTTTGAGTCGGTTTTTTTGCAACTTCATCAAGTTTGATTAAACTGGGCGTACCAATAGCTTTTGAATACGGAGAGCTTTGCAGTATTATTTCTTTAGAAATGCCATTGTTTAATGTGTCAATACTATTGGCAAATTGTAAACGAATAGGTTCTACATTTTTGGTAATAGCATGTTTGTTTTTTGAAATTATTCTTGGAAAGTAATGCCAAGGAAAATCTTGATATTGTGTTTGATTTCCGCTATTGCCTGAAGCAAGCCTAATAGTATTGCTTTGAATATCTTTTACCAAATCATAATTTATACGTACACCATAACTAAATAATAAATCAGTTAGGTTTAAATCTTTATTAAACGCGAGTGTTTGTCCAGTTAACATTAAACTATCAAGTTCTGCGGTTACATTATCGATAAGCCATAAGGTTTTGCCGCCATTTGTAATAAATTGATCTAAGGTAAATTTTTCTTGCTCTGTAAATTTTTGAGTTGGCTTAGCAATAATTGCCAAGTCATAATCTGTAAGTT